>ERZ840057.1132-NODE-1132-length-23882-cov-2.753431_pt1 | contig 23882 bp, 19 predicted proteins | sample MGYA00519907_ERZ840057 | MGnify/ENA primary metagenome ERZ840057 (study PRJEB31850, sample SAMEA3708862) | human gut metagenome | biome: human gut; feature: human-associated habitat; material: faeces | place: China | collected 2014 ...
GGAGTTATTTTACAAATCTAAAGAGTGTTTTTTGTGAAAAATCATGCATAATTTCATTTGTCTAAAAAGGATATATTCACCAAAACATTAATCTAACATTAATCTTTTCGTAAATGAATCATCCCACGCTCCAGTGATTTCAAGATAAGCCTGCAGATATTCGACATTTTCGCCATTGATCTTGCAGTTTAAGAGGTGACGAGTAATTAAATAACCGGTAGTGGTATGGCGCTGTACTTCAGCTACGATCTTTGGCGCTTCAAGTCCGGAATAATCATTTTCAATCATGGCTTTGACGGGAAAACTGATGTAGCGGCTGCCGGGTCTGTTTTCCCATATAAGATCCGAGCGGGAATAAGAACTGTTTTCAGATACAATGAGTCCTTTACGTCCAGAAATTTCTGAGTTGGTATCTTTACACCAGACGTAGTATGAAGGATCGGATACGTATTGCCGGATCCGTTCTTTTTCACGGAAATCCCACGAGATGACGTGATGAAAGTCCGGAGTCTCAAGGATAAAGGGATTGACGAGCAGTCTCAGCAACCGATAATAGTTCCTCTTCAGACTTTGCGATCTTAGCAGCATCTGTTGATATTCTTCAATCTTTTTGTTGAGTTCCCGTTCCTGATTTTCCAGAAACTGATCATATTCAGATAATTCCAGAGAAGAAAATGCACGGATGTCTTTAACCGGTACTCCAAGATTCCGATAATACAGGATATCAGCTATGTCGATTAAATCCGTATTGGTATAGGTTCGGTAGTGATTACTCTTTTTGCTGACATGAAAGAGGTTCTCCTTTTCCCAAAAACGAAGAGTTGAAGGGGTAATGTTCAATATTTCGGATATTTCTCCGATGGTAAGATTTTTTTTGCCCATTTTTAGAACTCCGGTGAATGTGGATAATGATCAAAAAGCAACTATTATTATTATAACAATTTCACACTTGACATTCAAGTAACTTTAAGGATTTAAATATAAGAAAAGGCAATGCTGAAGGGACTGAATGTGTATTATAGTGTGGTGCTGCAAGGTGATGGATAAGCATTCAGAAAACATGCAGTGTTGCTACAAAGATTATAAACTAAGGAGGTACTTATGAGAACTTTAAAGGAAAGGATCAAAAACTTTAAGATGCCGCATACATATGTGATACTTGTCACTATTATGTTCATCGTGCTGATTCTTACACACATCATTCCTGCCGGATCTTATGAGCGTGTAGAGGATGCGGTTACAGGAAAGATGGTCGTTGTGCCTGACTCTTACGCGTATGTAGATGCTGAGGCGCCGGGGCTGTTTGGTCTGTTTCAGGCTCTGGAAGCTGGTTATGTGGACGCTGCTGATATTATGTTCCTCATTATTTTTGCGTATGGTTTTGTTTATGTTTTAACCAAAAATGGAACGATGGATGCTGCGCTGGGAACTTTAGTACGGAAGATTGGCAATTGTGTCCAGCTATTGATTCCGATCACAATGCTGATTCTTGGTTTAATGGCATCTACCATGGGTATTTATGAGGAAGTCTATGGACTGTTTCCGGTTTTCGTAGGAATCTTTGTTGCCCTGGGTTATGATGCTGTCGTAGGTGGCGCAGTTATCTTTTTGGGCGTATCGATCGGATATGCCGCAGGCACCACGAATCCTTATACCATCGCTATTGCACAGGATATTGCAGGTGTTGAACTTTACTCAGGAATGGGATTCCGTTGGCTTATTTTTGTTGTCACAGAGATCATTGCCATTGCTTATGTGATGTACTATGCCCGCAAAGTCAAAAAAAATCCGACAAAGTCTGTGGTTTATGGCACTGAGCTGGATGCAGTCAAGGCAAAATCTTTGAATGAATTACAGACAGCATCTATGAATATCCGTCAGGGGTTATGTTTAGTACTTTTCTTTGGAGTCATTATATTTTTATTCTATGCTATTTTGAACCTGGGCTGGTATGTAGATGAAATATCAGCATTTTTCTTAATGGCAATGGTGGTTGCAGGTATTATCAGCGGTTATTCTGCAACTGAGATCTGTAAGACATTTATTGAGTCTACTAAGAGCATGGTTTCTTCTATGTTAATTGTCGGATTTACCAGAGGAATCTTGATTTTAATGAAAGAGGGCATGATCACAGATACGATCGTATACGGCCTGGTGAGCCTGCTTAAAAATACAAGTACATACCTCTCTGCCTACGGAATGATCATAATTGAGAACATTGTAAAACTCTTTATCAATGGTTCAACAAGTGCGGCAACGATTACAATGCCGATTTTGGCACCAACAGCCGAGCTGGTTGGTATGAGCCGTTCAATTGCCGTATTGGCATACCAGTTGGGACACAGCTTCGCAGATATATTCTGGCCGACTTCCTGCGCTCTTTGTTGTGGTCTGATGGGAGTGCCGATTAACAAATGGTATAAATTTATTACTCCGTTGTTTGGCATCCTGTTTATTATGGAGTTTGTATTTATGACGGCGGCTGTAATGATTGGTTATTAACAGATCCCATATATAGGAATAAAAAATATTATATTTAGAGGTAGCACTGATGCTTATTAAAAACGGATATTTGTTTACTACTTGTACAAATGATTTTGAAAAATTGGATATTCGTATCGAAAATACGAAAATAACGGAAGTGGATTTCAATATTTCTCCAAAAGAAAATGAAGAAGTGATAGATGCGGCGGGAAAATATATAACGCCAGGTTTCATTGATGCTCACAGTCATATTTGTATCAGCGAAGAAGGTATGGGAGAAGTGGGTGATGATTGTTGCGATTACTCGGATGCGATTACCCCTCAGTTAGAAGTGCTGGACGGTCTGTATCCTTTTGACAGAGCGGTGGAACGATCTGTCCGGGCAGGAGTGACCTGTGCCTGTGTTTGTCCGGGCAGTGATGGTGTTATCGGAGGTGTTGCTTCGGTTATCCGGTTAACGGGTAAGATTGCAGATGAGATGATCGTGACCCGCAAGGCTGCTGTGAAAGGCAGCCTTGGAGAAAACCCGAAGGCAGCTAAGCATGGATTCGCCTCACGTATGGGTACTGCTTATCACTTACGTAAGTGTCTGGAAGATACGAAGGAATATCTTTTTGAGAAGGAAGAAGCGGAAAAGAATGGTGATCATTTCCGATGCGATCCCGGCAAGGAAAATATGGCTATGGTTCTGAGGAAAGAAATACCGTTGCATATTCACGCTCACCGTTCAGATGATATCTGTACAGCGATCCGTATTGCCAAGGAGTACGATATCAGGATTGTTATAGTTCATTGCACGGATGGGATTGACATTGCTGAACATATAGCAGCCAGCGGTTTTCCTGCGATTGTCGGTCCAAGCATGAACCCGTGCAGCAAGCAGGAGGTTTGGAATAAGAGCTTTGAGACTGCCGGCATCCTCAATAGGGCAGGTGTTAAAGTCTGCATCACTGCCGATCATGATGTAACACCGCTGTATTATTTGCCTATTTATGCTGCTATGGCTGTTCGCTTTGGCATGGATGATGCGGAAGCATTGCGCGCAGTAACATCATATCCTGCAGAGATTTTGGGTATCGATGATCGAAAAGGTGCGCTTGTCAGCGGAAAAGATGCGGATCTCGTTATCTGGAGTCATCATCCATTTGATATTCATGCGAAAGCAGAACATGTTTTTATTGAAGGAAAACAGGAATGTTAAAAAAACAAAGGAACTTGACTGAAAAGTGTAAAAAGTCGTTTATCGGGTGGAAATTACCTCATACATATGTAATTTTAACGATTATTTTACTGGTCGTAGTAGGATTGACGTATATCATTCCCGGAGGAGAATATGATCGGGTAATTGATCCTGCGAATGGAAAAACGATCGTATTACCTGACAGTTTCCATTTTGTTGAAGGAAACCGCCCAGACTTCTTTGATATTTTTCTTTCGGTGTCTCGTGGCTATGTAAGTGCTGCAGATATCTTGTTTCTTATTGTTTTTGCATATGGCTTTGTTTATGTATTGAAAGACAACGGCACACTGGATGCTGCGGTGTCTGCGCTGCTTAAATTAATGGGGAAACGTACCGAATTGTTGATACCTGTGGGAATGCTGTTGTTTGGCCTGCTCGGATCAACATTGGGTATATTTGAAGAAACCTATGGTCTTGTGCCGTTGTTTGCAAGCATAATGCTGGCATTAGGCTATGACAATCTTGTAGGAGGTGCCGTCGTTTATATTGGCGTAGCTACCGGATTTGCGGCAGCTATGACAAATCCGTTTTCAGTAGGAATTGCCCAGACCATCGCTGATGTACCGCTGAATTCCGGTGTTGCCTATCGCGCCGTGATTTTTGCAGTATTTGAAATGGTATCTATTTGGTATGTGATGCGCTATGCCAGAAAAGTAAAGCAGAATCCTGAACTTTCAGTTTTATATGGCTGTGATGAAGTGGAACAATCGGACAAAAAGCAGTATGATAAAGAGGTGAACTTTACATTTCGCCGCAAATTGTGTACGATTTTGTTTTTTGCTACGATAGGGATCCTGCTTTACGGAACGAGCATGCTTGGATGGTATATCGATGAGATATCTTCATTATTTTTAGCAATGATGGTAGTGGCGGGAGTCGTGGGAGGAAGCAGTCTGAATGAGATCTGTCTTACTTTTATTGAGTCAACTAAGAGCGTAGTATCCTCGATCCTTGTGATTGGATTTACCCGGGGTATTCTTATTGTCATGAAAGAAGCACTTATTTCCGATACAATAGTTTACTACCTTTCTTCTCTTCTGGATATCGGGAATCCCGTCATTTCTGCTATTGGAATGTTGTTTTTACAGAGCATCATTAATATTTTCATTAATGGTTCTTCCAGTCAGGCTACGATCACTATGCCAATTATAGCACCTGTAGCTGACATTGTAGGCGTAAGCCGCCAGACAGCGGTATTGGCATATTGTTTTGGTGACGGCTTTTCGGACATGTTCTGGCCAACGAACTGTTCATTGGAATGCGGTCTGATGGGAATCCCGCTTGAGCGATGGTATAAATTTATTACACCTCTGTTTTTGATCATGACGATCCTACAGGTATTTTTTATAGCATTGTCGGTTTACGTTTATTGATGTTCCCTGTGAGCAGGCGGGCAGGGAAAGCTCCGGGCTGTTTAACCGCCTGATATCTTTTTTATAGTAAATTATCTGAACAAAGCCGCCTTTTTTTAGCGGAATCTTAACCTCTCAAAACATACTTTTCTCACAATTCCCATGTTATACTAAACATAATTCGCCGGTTACAGGATCGTGGCGCTGAAAGCCCACAGATCCTGTAACGGCATCCCCTGTTCGTGAAATACCTGGCGGAGAGAACACGAATGTGGAAAGAAACCAAGTAACAGGGCGGATTTTGAGAGAATGGGAATGTCCGCCTCAAAAAGACAGGAGAGTGGAATATTGGGAATGACAAAAAAACTGCGGGAGAAGTGGAATGAGGCACTGCAGGCGGTACTGCCGATCATCGCGATCGTGCTGGTGCTCTGCTTTGTGATCGCGCCCATCTCCTCCAGCATCCTGCTCTGTTTCCTTTTGGGAGCAGTCCTTTTGCTTGCGGGAATGATGCTTTTTACACTTGGCGCGGAGCTTGCCATGTCGCCGATGGGTGAGCGAGTGGGAACGTGCCTGACGAAGAGCCGGAAGCTTCCGGTGGTGATCGGGCTGTCCTTTCTCTTAGGCTTCATCATTACGATCTCGGAGCCGGATCTTCAGGTTCTGGCGAATCAGGTTCCGGCTGTGCCGAACATGACGCTGATCTTGTCCGTTGCATGCGGAGTCGGCGCATTTCTTGTCGTGGCCCTGCTGCGAATGTTGTTCTCCGTGGCACTTCCGCCGTTGCTGCTTGCCTTTTACGGCGTGGTGTTTGCACTGGCGATGTTCGTGCCGAAGGATTTTTTAAGTGTGGCCTTTGACTCCGGCGGCGTTACGACGGGACCGATGACGGTGCCGTTTATCATGGCACTCGGTGTCGGAATCTCTGCAACGCGAAGCGACCGCCACGCGGCGGACGACAGCTTCGGTCTCGTGGCACTCTGCTCCATCGGACCGATCCTCGCAGTCATGATCTTAAGCATGATCTTCAAGGCGGACAGCAGCTCCTACACACCGCCGGTGATTCCGGAGATCGGTGATTCAAAAGAACTGTTCCTGCTCTTTGCAAGGGAACTTCCGGCCTACATGAAGGAGATCGCGGTCTCCTTACTGCCTATTATCTTATTTTTCATGATTTTCCAGATTTTCATGTTAAAATTAACAACAAGAAAATTAAAGAAGATCGCGATCGGTCTTGCCTATACATACGCGGGGCTGGTACTTTTTCTTACTGGAGTGAACGTGGGCTTCATGCCGGCAGGGAATTATCTCGGACAGGTGCTTGCGAAGTCCTCCCACCCGCTGTTCCTTGTTCCCATCGCAATGATCATGGGATACTTCATCGTAAAGGCAGAGCCGGCCGTGTACGTTCTCAATAAACAGGTTGAGGAGATCACGGACGGAGCGATCTCCTCGAAGGCCATGGGAATGGGACTTTCCCTGGGCGTTGCGGTTTCTCTCGGACTTGCGATGGTGCGGGTACTCACAGGAATCTCGATCCTGTGGTTTCTCATTCCGGGATACGCGATCGCACTGGGAATCTCGTTTTTTGTGCCGAAGATCTATACAGCGATCGCCTTCGACTCCGGCGGCGTGGCATCGGGACCGATGACGGCAGCGTTTCTGCTTCCGATGGCACAGGGAGCCTGCTCCGCTCTTGGAGGAAACATCGTCACAGATGCCTTCGGTGTGGTCGCAATGGTTGCCATGACACCGCTTATCACGATCCAGGTCATGGGGCTAACTTCGAGAATAAGATCGAAGCGCGGAGCGCAGGAAGGAATGTCCGCAGCTCATGGACAGTCCGGGGCATACGCGGCGTTTGAGCTGCTGGATGATGACGCGATTATTGAATTGTAGGAGGTTTTATGAGCGAATTATACTTGATGGCGACGATCAGCGACCGGAACCAGAGCCGGAGATTCCTCGCCTTCTATAAAGAATATGGGATTTCCGTCACATTCCTGACGTTAGGCCGGGGAACCGCGGCGTCGGAGGTGTTGGATGCCTTCGGGTTAGAGGCATCGGAAAAGGCCGTCCAGTTTGCGGTAGTGACGGCGTCGGAATGGAAAAAGGTAAAAAAGGGACTGGAACAGGAGATCAAGATCGATATTCCTGGAACGGGGATCGCCTTTGTGACTCCCCTGAGCAGCATCGGCGGAAAGCGGCAGCTTCGCTTTTTGACTGAGGACCGTGGATTTGAGAAAGAGGAGGAAAGCAGCTTGAAAGGAACAGACTACGAGCTTCTTGTAGTGATCGCAAATCAGGGCTATACGGATGTGATCATGGACGCGGCGCGAAAGGCCAACGCTACCGGCGGAACCGTGATCCATGCGAAGGGAACGGGAATGGAGAAGGCGGAAAAGTTTTTAGGCGTTTCCCTTGCTCAGGAGAAAGAGATGATCTTTATGGTCACGAAGACAAAGGATAAAAACGGCATCATGCAGAGCATCATGAAGGAAGCCGGGATCGGAAGCAAGGCGGGGGCGATCGTCTTCTCTCTTCCGGTGACGGAGACGGCGGGGATGCGTCTGATCGAGAAAAATGAGGACGATTAAGCTCTGTCGCGCTGACCGCAGCGGATCATAGGCCTGAACGAACGGAACGGTGCCATTAAAAAAGAAATGCCGCGGAAACACCCCGAGACCATTGACACTGCATATAGAGTATTGTACAATCATTCGTAAATCTTCGACCGGTCCGGACACAGAGCGGAGCGTGCGGGGAGACAAATCATGGACGAAGCCCCGGAAGAAACCGGGAAGCGTCAAATTTATAAAGATTTAGGAGTTGATTTTTTTGGATTCAGGGCAAGCCCTGCAGGGACTGATCGTAATTGGACTTCTGGCGTTATCCGCGTTTTTCTCATCGGCGGAGACGGCAATGATGACGGTAAATAAGATCCGTGTGCGGAATCTCGCGGAGGCGGGACTCAGCCATGCCGTTGTGCTGGAGAAGATCTTAAGCAATCAGCCCAAAATGCTTAGCGCAATTTTAATAGGAAACAATATTGTCAATATTTCAGCGTCTTCTCTGATGACTGTGCTGGTCACAGACATGCTTGGAAATAAATATGTCGGTATCGGAACCGGCGTTTTGACGCTGTTAGTCCTGATCTTTGGTGAGATCACACCGAAGACTTCCGCGACGATCTATTCCGAGACCCTGTCACTCAAGTTCGCGAAACCGATCTATTTGATCATGCAGGTCCTGACCCCGCTGATCGTGGTCGTTGATGTCCTCTCCAAGGGCGTTTTAAAGATGATCCATGTGGATCCGAACAAGAAACAGGACGCGATCACAGAGGATGAGCTCCGCACGATCGTGGAGGTCAGCCACGAAGAGGGTGTGATCGAGTCAGACGAGAAGAAGATGATCTACAACGTGTTCGATTTTGGGGATTCTGTCGCGAAGGACATTATGGTTCCGCGTATCGATATGACATTCCTCGATGTGAATGCCAACTATCAGGAGATCATGGATATTTTCCGACAGGAGAAGTATACGAGATATCCGGTCTATGAGGAGACGACGGACAATGTCATTGGCATCGTGAATATCAAGGACCTGTTCCTGATCCCGAAAGACAAGGAATTTAAGCTGCGGGATTACCTGCGTGAGCCGTATTACACCTACGAGTTTAAAAAGACGACGGAGCTTATGGTGGAACTCCGTAAGACCATGAATAGCGTTGCCATCGTTCTTGATGAGTATGGCGCGACGGCCGGGCTTATCACATTGGAGGATATGCTTGAGGAGATCGTCGGAGAGATCCGCGACGAGTACGATGCGGATGAGGAAGACAGCATCAGGAAGATCAATCCGAAGGAATATGTGATCGAGGGCGCTATGAAACTTGATGATCTCGACGACCAGCTTGGTCTGGATCTCAAGTCAGAAGATTACGACTCCGTCGGTGGCTATATTATCGGCCTTTTAGACCATCTCCCGCAGGCGGGGGAGGAAGTCACAAGCGGAAATCTCCGGTTTGTGGTGGATACGGTGGAGAGAAACAGGATTGACAAGGTGCATCTGTATATTCTGGATGCGCCGCAGAAGAGCGAAGAAAGTGAGCAGGAGAGCAAACCCGAACGGTGAAATTCCTGAACCGCGATAAAATTAGCGAAAAATGTACAGCTTTCGGTCTTGACAATTTTTTTCAAACCAATTAATATGAAACTATCCAAAAGGGGAGTAGTTGAAATGCACTGTCAACAATCGCGGCGGAAACGTCTGGTGGTGCATACCGGTAAAATGGTAACGAGACTTTTTGCAGAGAGAAATTTCTGCAGAAAGTCTTTTTTTGTTGCTCTGAGGATCCGAGAGCGATCCGATATGGCGGCAAAAAAAGACGGTCTGTAAAATTTCATGGAATCCATTGGCAGGGAAAGAGAAAAACCTGCGCATACTATTTTCAAGGAGGAGTTTTTATGGACTTTTTATGGAGTGGATTACTATCGATCACCTGGCAGCAGGTCGTCATGTATGTGGTAGGGCTTTTACTGATCTACCTGGCAATCGAGAAAAACCGTATTCCCCGCGCAAGCGGGGGTGATCCTAAGTAGAAGCGTTCTTTCCATTCCTCCAAGTAGTATTCCCCGCGCAAGCGGGGGTGATCCCGTATTAAAGCATGGGCCTCTAAAAAGAAAAAATCCATCCCCCCATTGCAATTCTTCGCTATTTTTAATATACTCATAATATGAGTGGATAGATGCAGCCGCTATGTGTTGGGCATTTTGCCTGCCGTAGTTGAACGGGGCACTATCCACTCTTTTATGCTTATGAACAATCAATAGCCCTCACGCGGACTCCCGCAGCAGCCGGATCAGCTCCTCCATCGCCGGAAGGGTCTGTTTTCCTTTCAGCGTAACGATGGAGTAGCTGGTAGTATCAGCTGGATTTCCGATCCGGAAGCAGCGGACAGGCTTTGGATAGTGGAAATTTTTCATGTACTGGTAGAAGTTGAAAGCGATTCCATAGCCTTCTGCTGCGAGCTGACAGGCAGATTCAAGATTTTCGAGGAGAAAGACCTGTCCCGGTTCGGCGTGATCATAAGCGATGGCAAGGTCTGTGTAGTGTCTGGAGGACTGATCCGGCTTTTGCAGGATAAAACGTTCCCCGTTAAATTGTTTGAGATCGATCCTCGGACATGGATCTTTCCGGCTTTTCTTTGTTGCGCCCGCACACAGTGGGTGATCGGCGGAGACAACAGCGACCATATAGTCCTCATAGAGAGGACGGTATTCCAGCAGCGGATGGCTGGAGGATTCGTTTACGATGGCAAAATCAAGCTCTCCGGCAAGCAGATGCCGGATCATCTGCTCAGTAGATTCCTCGTATGGGACCAGCTTCACGTCCGGATAGCGGGCGGAAAAAACAGGCAGTGCCTTCGCAAGAAGATAAAGTGTTCTTCTGGGATGGATTCCGAAACGGATCGTTCCCGAAGAGCCACCCATGTATTTTTGAAGCGCATTTTCATAATGGGCTTCTATTTTTATCATTTCTTTTGCATGTTCTAAATAGATCTTTCCGGCCTCGGTTGGGACAAATTGTTTCCCGATCCGGTCGAAAAATTTTGTCCCGGTGCGTTCTTCAAGATTTCCTAAAAATATGCTGAGGGCAGGCGGAGAGATATGCAGGGCTTGCGCCGCATCCTTAATTCCTTTGTGTTTTTCAATTTCGAGCATATAGAGCTGTTCCCGCATATCCATGGCGTTTCGCTGGTCCTTTCCCTGAATAAATATTTGTAATCACGCATAAAAATAAATAATATTAAATAAAACAATAAAAATATTAAACTTGCTTTAATTTTATATCTTGATTATAGTCTAAGAAAGAAAACAAATCAAGGAAGGATTGGAAGTATGAAACCATTAAAAGAAAAAAAGCCTTTTCAGGCACCGCACACATTTGTGATCCTTGTAGCGCTGATCCTTCTGGCAGTCGCAGCCACTTATGTTGTGCCTGCCGGAGAGTATACCCGGTATACGGATGAGGCGACAAACAGAACCCTCGTGGAAGCGGGGAGCTTCCATTATGTCGAATCTCATCCGGTAAGCTTTTTAGCCGTTCCGGCACTGATCTACAGGGCAATCGTAAAAGCGGCAAGCACAGTTACGTTTATCCTTATTATCGGCGGCTCTTTTGAGATCATCACATCCACAGGGATCCTCACAGTTCTCTGTAAGAAGATGGCGAAAGCCTTCCGCGGCCGCGAGTATTTTGTGATCCCTGCATTTCTGCTGTTATTTTCTGTTTTTGGAACAACGATGGGAATGTCTGCCGAGGTCATGATCTTTGTGCCGATCGGAATTGCCCTTGCGGCATCTCTGGGACTTGATAAGGTGACAGGTACCGCAATGATCGCTATGGGTGCCGCATCCGGATTTACAGCCGGAATCCTGAATCCCTTCAATGTCGGTGTTGCTCAGGATATTGCGGAGATCCCGATGTTTTCCGGTATGGGATACCGCATTTTTATTCTCGGAGTTCTTCTGGTGATCGATACGGTCTACATTACCTGGTACGCAAAGCGCGTGAAAGCGGACCCGACAAAGAGTATCATTTACGGAGAGCCTGAGGATCAGTAATTTACTTTCGATGATACAGAAGAAGCGCTGAACCTGACCCATGGTCTGACGCTGGCAGTGATCGTAGCCGGCTTTGCGGTCCTGATCTATGGACTCAGTAAGCTCGGATGGTATTTTGAGGAGATGTCTGCGATCTTTATCGCGATGGGTGTGCTCTGCGGTATCGTGAACCGCTATAGCCCAAACAAGATCGCCGCTACGTTCGGAAACGGAGCGAAGGGAATCGTTGTGGGAGCTCTGATCGTCGGTATTGCCCGCGGTGTTGAGCTTGCATTATCTGACGCGATGATCCTTGACACCATCGTCCATGCGATCGCAAGTATCGTAAACATTCTTCCGCAGTCCTTAAAAGCCATCGGAATGTTCCTTGCACAGTCACTTGTCAACTGTGTGATCACCTCCGGTACCGGACAGGCCGCGGTTACCATGCCGCTTATGGTACCGGTTGCGGATCTGATCGGTATCACGAGACAGACAGCCGTTCTTGCGTTCCAGCTCGGAGACGGATTTTCAAACTCTGTTCTTCCGACATCCTCTGCGCTGATGGGTTATCTTGTCGTTTCGAAGATCCCATATGTAAAATGGTTAAAATTCATGATGCCGTTATTCCTGATCTGGACATTCTTCGGATGTCTCTTCATGCTTGGGGCACTCATGATCGGCTATTAAGACGGAGGAAAAGAGAAGATGCAGGATTTTGAAGTGAAGGAGCGTTTAAGAGAACATCTGGAATACCTTTGTTCGTTCGACAAGCTTTCCGGTGAACCCGAGGCATATCGCGCGGTCGAGTATATTCTTGAGGTATTGGAAAAATCCGGGATCTCCTGCCATGAGGAGGATTTTCCGGCTTATCTGAGCAATCCGGTGAGCAGTGTCCTTATCGCGGATGGTGAGGAGTTTCCATGTCGTCCAAGGTCTTTCTCGGAGAGCACAAAAGGGAGGATCGAGATCCCGCTGATTTACGATCCCGGAACAAAAACGGAAGTCTCCCTTTCAGAACAGAAACAGTTTATGGAAACGGTTGCCGGAAAGCTTGTCCTCGGGTACGGATTTGATGAGCGTTACGCAAAATTGCTGGAGCAGCATGGAGCGGCCGGGTGGATCCAGATCTGGACCTCCGACGAGGATGCGGTCCATGAGGACACGGTAAGTCCTGTCTGGGGAACTCCGGATATGGACTCATCTCTGTTCCAGTTACGGATGCCGGTGGTCGCCGTCTCAAAGCCCTGTGGGGAGAAACTGATCCGGAAGCTGAAAACATATGAGGCAGAAGGAAAACAGCTTTTTGCGCAGCTTTCCAGCGAGGTAGACACATGCGTAAAAAACGTCGCGCTGCCGATCGCCGAGATCCCGGGAAAGAGCAGGGATTTTGTCCTGCTCTCCGGTCACTATGATACCTGGTACCGTGGCGCTTTTGACAACTGCACGGCAAATGCGCTGGCTCTGGAGCTTGCCCGTTATATGAAAGAACATCAGGATGAGCTTTTCTATTCCCTGCGGATCGCCTGGTGGCCGGGACATTCCAACGGGCGCTATATGGGATCCACCTGGTATTGTGATCACCACTGGGATGAGCTTGAGGAGCACTGCATCGCTCACCTGAATCTTGATCTTCTGGGATCAAAAGGAGCAGACCATACGCTTGCGATCCGGACAGCGGGGCTTGAGGGCGAGGAATGGCTGAAAGAGCAGGTGCGGAAGGTAGATCCGGCGGCGGAAATGATGTTTGGGCGTATCGGGCGGGGAGCGGACCAGTCGCTCTGGGGCGCAGAGATCCCATATCACATCAATCCCCGTTATGAGGCGAAAAAAGAACGAAAACACTCGGATGCTCCGGGTCCCGGCGTGTACTGGTGGCATACGATCGACGATACCTTTGACAAGATCGATCTTGACGGGCTTTTGCGGGACGGGAGAGTCGTGGGCGTTCTGTTGTATGAACTCCTCTCGAAGGAGAAGCTTCCTGCCGATTATCGCGGCTATGCAAAAACCTGGCTCCCATACTTTGAGACGTTAAAAAATTCAGAGGAGCATGAACAGGCGGCGGATGAGATCGAAACACTTCTGAAAGAGGTTCTTGATCGTTGTGAAACGCTTGAACATATATGGGGAACGGAGAAGATCGAAGAACATAACCGCCTTTGCTGTCTCGTCGGAGGAGTTCTCAGCCGTCTTATGCACTCCACAGGCTCCGCGTATGAACAGGATACTTCTTTTGCATATGGTCCGCTGCAGCTTCTTAAAGCTTCCGCGAAGGCGCTCCCTGAAAACAGTCCCGCGGATTGGAGCCTGTTCTATCAGACAACATTCGTGAGACAGAGAAACCGGATGGTGACGGAGCTTAGAAAGCTGCTGAAAGAGATCGATCTGGAATTCAGGAATGGATCGGATCGCTTTGGATCTTCACGAAATTGTGACAGGAGAATGGAGATATGAAGAAAGAAACAATAAAGCAGGCCGTTGCGCCTTACATGGCAGAGCTTACCAAAATGGCAGACAGGATTTATGATCTGGCTGAGCCGGGGCTTGAGGAAGTCCGCTCCAGTGCGATCCTTACAGATTATCTGGAAAAAAAAGGATTTCAGATCGAGCGCGGGATCGCAGATCTCCCGACTGCTTTCCGTGCTGTCTATGAACAGGGAAACGGAGGTCCTTCCTTTGGATTTCTCGCAGAGTACGACGCACTGAAAGGGATCGGTCATGCCTGCGGTCATCACATGCAGGGACCGTCTGTGATCGGAGCGGCCATGGCACTCCGGGATCTCTGTAAGGATCAGCCCTATAAGATCGTGATCTACGGGACACCGGCGGAGGAGACAGTCGGCGGAAAGATCATTATGAAGGAGAAAGGGTGTTTTCAGGATATCGACCTTGCGCTCATGATGCATGCAGCCCCCAATACCTGTGTCGATGTCCGCTGTATGGCACTTGAGTGCTTTTACGTTACCTTCCATGGGGTAGAAGCTCATGCCGCCATGAGCCCGCACAAAGGGAAGAGCGCCTTTGATGCCGCGCTTCTTTCCTTTCAGGGGATCGAGTTTATGAGGGAACATGTTCTTGAGGATTCCAGAATGCATTACACGGTCCTTGATGCCGGCGGTCCATCGAACATCGTTCCGGGAACGGCAAAGGCAGAGTATACACTTCGCTCTTATAGTACGGATTACTTAGAGAAGGTCATCGTTCCGAGATTTCAGGACATCATAAAGGGGGCGTGCCTGATGACGGGAACGACCTGTGAGATAGAGAGAAGCTATCCGTTTCAGGCAAAGATCCCGTGTCTGACCCTGAATGACCTGATCATGGAAAATGCCAGAAAATTTGAGGCACCACAGCTCGCCGGACCGCGTGAAAAGACAGGCTCCACGGACTTTGGAAATGTCATGTATGATGTGCCCGGATGCTGTATCCGCACAGCGTTTGTGCCAGAGGGTACTGCGGCGCATTCGCAGGAATATCTCGATGCGGGAAAGACGGAGCGGGCTCATGAAGCGATCCGGTCCGGTTCGGAGATCCTTGCGGGAACATGCATCGACATGATTGAAAGACCAGAGCTTTTGGAACAGATCAAAGAGGAGTTTTGGAAGCGGAAACAGGAAGAAACCGCAAAAATATGACAAAATTGTCATTTTCCAGTCATGAACAATTAAACTGCTGTCTGTAAAATATGAAACTGTAAGAAATCTAACAAATATCCAGAAAGGAAGATGATTATGACAGCAGCTATTGGTTTTCTGATGATCATCGCGATCGTAGCACTGCTCTTAAAGGGCAAAATGTCTCCGATCGTGGTACTTGCGGTGATTCCGGTCATTGCAGCCTTGATCCTCGGCTTCTCCCCGGTGGAGGTCATGGACTTCATTGCGGATGGAATCAAAACCACCACAAGCAATGGTATCTTATTTATCTTTTCAGTAATTTATTTTGGTGTTCTGGCAGACACCGGACTCTTTGATGTTATCGTAGGCTGGCTGGTAAAAAAAGCCGGAAACAATGTAATTGCGGTCACTGTAGTTACAGCGCTGATCGCAACGATCGCTCATCTGGACGGTACTACGGCTGTTACCGTTCTCATTACGATCCCGGCGATGTACCCGGTATATAAGAAGATGAACATTGACTCACGTATCCTTCTCTGCCTGACAGGTGCCTGCATGGGCGTTATGAACCTGCTTCCGTGGGGTGGTCCGACAGCGAGAGCGGCTACGGTACTCGCTATGGATGCCACTGAGTTATGGCACATGCTGATCCCGCTTCAGGTTGTTGGCTTGATGATGAACATCATTCTTGCTGTACTCCTCGGCATGTTAGCCATCAAGCATGGTGCCGGCGCCGGAAAGGGCGTAGAGGTGGAGTCTGATGAGAAAGAGAAGAAAGAGGCAGCTGATTTAAGAAAATCCAACGCTTACCTGATCTTCAACTTCTTACTTACAGTAGGTGTGATTGCCCTGTTATCCACAGGTATCGGTAAATCCTATGTAATCTTCATGCTTGGTCTTTGCATCCTTCTGGCTGTCAACTACCCGAACCAGAAGCTTCAGGACAAGCTTATCAAGAAGCATGCTCCGGCAGCCCTGATCATTTCCGCAACACTGTTTGCCGCAGGTGCTATGGTAGGTGTCTTCGACGGAACCGGTATGCTGGAAGCAATGGCAAATGCGATCATGGCGATCATTCCGGCAGCTCTTGGAAAGTACGTTCACATCATCTTTGGTATTCTGGCGCTTCCGCTTGGTCTCTGCGTTGGAACAGACGCATACTTCTATGGCATCATGCCATTAGTTATGCAGGTAGGCGAAACCTATGGCGTGGCTTCCCTGAATACTGCCCTGACCATGCTGATCGGTAAGAACCTTGCGTTAATGGTAAGCCCGTTAGTACCGGCAACATACCTTGCGATCGGTCTGACCGGAACAGAGCTGAAAGATCATATGAAATTCAGCATTCCGCCGTACTACATTATCAGCCTTATCATGCTGGTATTCGGTGTGATTCTTGGCATTGTTGTCATCTAAACGATACATGACGAATGAAAATCCTGTTCTGCAGTACGGATCTTGTACCGCAGAACGGGATTTTTTGCTATAATGAAAGAAAAATGACGCAGGAGTAAGGTTATGAATACAGAAAAGATCCTACTGGTGGACGATGAGCGCGCGATCCGGCTGGCTGTGCGGACCGCCCTGACCCGTGAAGGAATGCAGGTGACGGAGGCAGCCGATGGAAGTGAGGCTCTGGAGCTTTTAAAGAAACAACAGTTCCATCTGGTGATCCTGGACGTAATGATGGAACATGTGGGTGGTTATGATGTGCTGCAGGCAATGCGCGCTGCGGGAGATCACACGCCGGTCATGATGCTGTCGGGAAAATCCGATGAGATGGATCAGGTGCTGGGACTGGGCTTTGGCGCGGACAGTTATCTGACAAAGCCGTTTCATACTGCGATCCTGATCCAGACAGCAAAGGCACTGATCCGCAGAAGTCAGATCTACAGCCAGGGAGCATCCGGAGACACCGGGATCCGTAAGGGTCCGTTTACGGTAGATACCTTAAAGATGGAGTGCCTGAAAAACGGTGAGCCGTTAAATTTTACTGCCAGAGAGATGACCCTGTTCCGATTCCTGATGGAGCATCCGGGACAGGTGTTTACGAAGGAACAGCTTTATACCCAGGTGTGGAATGAGGCGGTGGTGGATGACAATACCATCACCGTCTATGTGAAACGGATCCGGAACAAGATCGAGGATGACCCGAAGCAGCCCCGGTATCTGAAGACGGTACGTGGAATCGGATATATGCTGAATGTATAGGGATAAAAAATGGAAGAATTTTTAAATAAAAAGAAATTAAGACTGATGGCGGTCAGTCTGCTGATCATTTTATCAGTGGTTGTGGTATTTGCAGGTTCCCGGCTTTACAGTCAATACCGGGAGCAGGTGATCCGGACGGAGGAAAGTCAGCTTTTAACCATGGCGGGAATCGTCGGAAATAACCTCAATTCCTACATGGAACAGCAGCTTGAGGAGATTGACCTGTTTTATTCCCGGGAAGGAATGCCGGAAAATGTCTGGGCGGAGTCTGGCGGAATCAATGCGAGGACAGCCTATTTTTTAAAGGAAAACGCAGGGGTCTATAACTGGATTACTGTAACGGAACCGGATGGAACAAAATTCCGGTATGAACCGGGGAAAAAGACGTTTCGGGAATCTGCGGACGGAGAAGTGAAAGCAGTGGCTTCGCAGGACGGAAATCATCCTGCAGAGATCACGGGAAAGGAAATATCGGATCAGACGGGATGGTATGAGCTTTATATTGAGAAGAATGTCCCTGTCGGATCTGAGGTCTATATGCTCACATTTGCCATGGACCTTGGAGCGCTGTATGAGAAGATCGTCGCGCCGGTAAAGATCGGAGAAGCCGGATATTCCAGCGTCAAAGACCAGAATATGAACATCATCATGCATCATGTAAAGAACCAGATCGGTCTTAAAGCGGTAGATGGACGTATTGAGAGGTATCCATATCTTGACATGAGCAGCCTGAATGCCTGGATCATGAGGCAGGAAAATGAGAACTCCGGAACCGGTGTGATCGATACATATGTCTGGGATGATCCTGAATTAAAAAGAGTCCGCCGCGTCGTTGCATTTCAGGCGATCTCGATTCAGGGAGAACGCTGGATCGTCAATTCCACACTGCCGGTCCATGAACTTTCGGGACCGCTTGAGAGCATGATGACCATGCTGATCGGCGTGATGGTCCTGTACATGCTGATCCTTGCGGTGATCATGGTATTTTTCCTGAGAAACCGTTTTCTGGCGGAATCCCAGCAGAAGGAGATCGCATATTTAAAGGAGATCAATCACGGAATGGAGATGCTGGTCCAGAAGAACAACGAGATCCGGCATTACCAGCGGATCCAGTCTCTGGGAATGATGGCGAGCCACATTGCGCATGAATTCAACAATTATCTGACACCGGTGCTGATCTATGCGGAGCTTCTTGAGAATGATGAGTCCATTTCTTCCGAGAATCAGGAGATGATCCATGAGATCACGAAGTCGGTGGATCAGGCATCGAATCTGTCGAAAGAACTGCTCGCCTTTTCCAGACAGGATACCGGTGTGCGGCTGGAACCACTGAACTTTACGGAAGAAGTCAGGAATGCGGTATCTATCGTGCGACAGCTTGCCCCGGCGGCGATCACGTTGAAAACAGAGATCACGGAGGAGCCACTGTATGTTTTAGGACGCAGACGGATGGCGGAACATATCCTGCTGAATCTGAGTAAAAATGCCTTTCAGGCCATGGAAAAGACGGAGAGAAAGGAACTGCTGATACGGCTGGAGGCAAAAGGGGACGATATGATCTGTCTGCAGGTGTCCGATACCGGCTGCGGAATCGGGGACGATGCCATGCAGAAGATCTTTGAACCGTTTTACACGACAAAAGGATCCAGACAGGGTACCGGACTTGGTCTTTCGGTGGTTCAAAATATGGTAACATCCGTGGGTGGAACGATCCGTGTGGAGAGTAAGTCGGGAGAGGGAACCACATTTATCCTGGAGATCCCGCAGAACAGCACAGAGGTAGAAGATGATGGCCGGAAACGGTTGAAGCATGTCCAAAAGATCGCGATTGTCTCCAGCGAAGAGTCCGCAAAGACATGGAAAGCAGCGGTATCACACAGTCAGAAGACGGTAGATCTGTACGCACACCCGGCGGCCCTTATTGACCGGGTCCAGAAAGATCCGTCAGCCTATGATCTTCTGATCGCGGAGTACACACTGCCGACCATGAACGGAATCGAACTGTGTGAGGTGGTCCGCCGCATCAATCCGGAGATCCGTCTGATCCTGATCGCGGAACAGGGTGGAGCCGATTTCGAATGGTACCTGAACAACGGCATGATCGACCGGTTTATGCTGAAAGTTGAGTTTGCGGAGGAATTTGCGGAGATGTTTGAGGGGTAAACCGAGAATAATCCCTTGCGGAAAACAGGAAAATAACGTATAATGATGCGGATTGACTACGTTTCTGCGGGTTCGTGTGTCCGCAACAGGATAGATAGAAACAGCAAACTTTAAATAAGACAGGAAAAACAGGTAATTATGAGAAAATTAGCATTGCCAGAAGAGATACTCTTGAGTATCCAGCAGCCCGCCCGCTACATCGGCGGTGAGGTGAATATGGTGAAGAAGGATCCGTCCGTTGTGGACGTCCGGTTCGCCATGTGTTTCCCGGATGTATACGATATCGGAATGTCCCATCTGGGAATCCAGATTCTTTATGATATGTTTAACAAGTACGAGGACGTGTACTGTGAGCGCGTATACTCCCCGTGGACGGATCTTGATAAGATCATGAGGGAGAAACATATCCCATTATTTGCCCTTGAGTCCCAGGACCCGGTGAAGGAATTCGATTTCCTTGGAATCACGCTTCAGTATGAGATGTGCTACACGAATATTTTACAGGTGCTGGAGCTTTCCGGCATTCCGCTTCACGCGGAGGATCGTACCTGGGATGATCCGATCGTCATCGGTGGCGGTCCGTGTTCCTACAACCCGGAGCCGATCGCGGTGTTCTTTGATATGTTTTATATCGGAGAGGGAGAAGTCTCCTACCGGAAGCTTCTTGATGTCTACAAGGAGTCCAGAAAGAACGGGGATTCCAGACAGGAGTTCTTGAGAAAGGCAGCGGGAATTCCGGGAATCTATGTTCCGTCCTTATACGAAGTGACATATGAGGAAGACGGCACGATCAGGAGCTTTCTGCCGACAGCGCCGGGGGTGCCGGAGAAGGTGGAAAAGCAGCTTGTTATGGAAATGACAGAGTCCGTCTACCCGGAGAAACCGCTGGTTCCGTTTATCAAGGCGACCCAGGACCGCGTGGTTCTCGAGATCATGCGCGGCTGCATCCGCGGCTGTCGTTTCTGTCAGGCGGGAATGATCTACCGTCCGGTCCGCGAGAAGAATGTAGAGCATTTAAAAGAGCTGGCTTATAAAATGTTAAAGAGCACGGGACACGAGGAGATATCCTTAAGCTCCTTAAGTTCCAGTGACTACAGAAGTCTGGAAGAGCTTGTAACATTCCTGATTGATACCTTCCACGGCAAAGGCGTGAACGTGTCCCTGCCGTCCCTGCGTATCGACGCCTTTTCCCTTGACGTTATGAGCAAGGTTCAGGATGTCAAGAAGAGCAGCCTGACCTTCGCGCCGGAGGCGGGTTCCCAGAGACTGAGAAATGTTATCAATAAAGGACTGACAGAGGAAGATATCTTAAACGGCTCCGCACTGGCATTCCAGGGCGGATGGAACCGTGTAAAGCTGTATTTTATGCTGGGTCTTCCGACAGAGACCGTGGAAGATATGGAAGGGATCGCCCTGCTTTCCGAGAAGATCGCGGAGAAGTACTACGAGATCCCGAAGGACAAGCGAAACGGAAAGGTACAGGTCGTTGCGAGTACGTCATTCTTTGTTCCGAAGCCATTTACCCCGTTCCAGTGGGCGCAGATGAGTACAAAAGAGGAGTTCCTCGGAAAAGCCCGCATCGTAAACCACAAGATGCATGAGATGTTAAACCACAAGAGCTTAAAGTACAACTGGCATGAGGCGGATGTGACCGTCCTTGAGGGCGTTCTGGCCCGAGGAGACAGGAAGGTTGCCGCTGTCATCGAGGAGGCTTACCGACAGGGTGCACTCTATGATGCGTGGTCTGAGACTTTTAAGAATGATGTCTGGATGGACGCATTTGAGACATGCGGCGTGGATATTGATTTCTACACGACGAGAGCACGTTCCCTCGATGAAGTATTCCCGTGGGATTTCATCGATACCGGCGTGACGAAGGAATTCTTAAAGAGAGAATGGATCAATGCGACGAAAGAGACCGTTACCCCGAACTGCCGGATGAGATGCTCGGGATGCGGCGTGAGAAGATTTGGAGGAGGTGTCTGTTATGAAGATCAGAATTAAGTTTTCCAAGCAGGGAGCGATGAAGTTCATCGGACACCTTGACACGATGCGCTATTTCCAAAAGGTGATGCGCCGCGCGGATGTGGATATCCGCTATTCCGAAGGTTTCTCCCCGCACCAGATCATGTCCTTTGCGGCACCGCTCGGTGTGGGACTTACCGGAAGCGGCGAGTATCTGGATATCGAGGTGTTATCCACGGACTCTTCCGCGGAGATGGTGAAGCGGCTGAACGACACGATGGTGGAAGGCGTTGAGGTATTGAGCTACCGGAAACTGCCGGATGACGCGGAAAACGCCATGTCCATCGTTGCGGCATGTGATTATACCATCGTCCTGAGAGACGATTACGAGAACGGACTTTCCATGACAGCGGAAGAATTCTATAACGGAATTCTTGATTTCATCGAAAACGGAAACCTGAATATCGTGAAAAAGACGAAAAAGGGCGAGAAGGAAATGGACTTAAAGCCCCTGATCTACAAGGCACACCGCGCGGAGAACGGAGATGGATTGTTCCTCCAGTTATCTTCCGGAAGTGCTGCCAACGTAAAGCCGGAGCTCGTTCTTGAGGCGTACTGCAAGTCCATCGGAAAAGAGTATCCGCAGTTTGCATTCCGCATCAACCGTGAGGAAGTTTACGCGGATGCAGGAGACCATGATTTTGTGACTCTGGAATCATTCGGGGAAGAAATTGGAGAAAAGATTGGATAAGCTGATCATTACGGCACTGCGCGGGAAGACCGCCGCAGTGCTTTTTGAAAATGGACGTGCCGTCCGGATCGATTTTGAGCCGGAGGCAGCGGAGGAAGAGACGGGGGGCATCTTCGTCGGAAAAGTAAAGAATATCGCAAAGAACATCAACGCGGCGTTCGTGGAGTACCGGCCGGGAGTCAACGGGTTTTACAGCTTGAAGGAGAACAGTTGCCCGCTGTATGCGGACGGGAAGCCGGATCATGGTCCGTTAAAAGCGGGGGATGAGATCCTTGTCCAGGTGGAGCGGTCCGCCGTGAAGACGAAGGACGCAGTCCTCACCTCGAACCTCACACTGACCGGGCAGACGGCAGTGCTCACTGCGGGGAAGAGTTCCCTCGGGATCTCCGCAAAGATCCGCGACAAGGAATGGCGGGAGGCGGCAAAACGCCGCTGGGAAGAGACTTCCCACGGAAACTGCGGTCTCGTCATCCGCACAAACGGGGAGACAGCCGGGCTCGACGCGGTGTTTGCGGAGTTTGAATCACTGTTTGAGCGTTACCGAGAGATCTGCAGGATAGCTGCGAGCCGGACATGCTGCAGCGTGCTGTACCGGCCGGAGAGATTTGCAGTCCGCACGGTTCGGGATCTGAAGATTTCGGAAGGTCTTGAGGTTGTTACGGACCTGCCGGAAGTTTATAAGGAACTTCAGGATGCACTGGGGGCGGCGGTTCTTCCAGATGCGATTTCCGGTGCATCTCCCAATGCGGCTGGCTCCGGAGAGCACGCCGCAGGCATGGGCGCAGGAAGACCGGTGATCCGGTTTTATGAGGATGAATTTCCACTCACCGCGCTCTATCACCTGGAGACGATCCTGTCGCAGGCGCTCGCGAAGACGGTCTGGCTGAAATCCGGCGGAAATCTTGTGATCGAGCCGACGGAGGCGCTCACGGTGATCGACGTCAATACGGCAAAGAGTGTCTCAAAGAAAACTTCGGAGGAGACGTATCTGAAGACGAATCTGGAGGCGGCGGAGGCGATCGCCGTCCAGCTGAGACTCCGGAATCTCTCCGGGATCATCATCGTTGATTTTATTGACATGAAAGAGGAGGAGAGCCGGAAAGCGCTCCTGGCGGCGATGCGGCAGGCGGTTGCTGCCGATCCCGTAAAGACAGTCCTCGTGGACATGACGCCGTTAGGCCTTGTGGAGCTCACGAGAAAGAAGATCCGGCGGCCGCTGCATGAGCAGGTGCGGGTGTAAACAGAAAGAAGATGACAGTTGGGGAACGGAAAAAATCTTCGCTCTGAATGAAAATATTCACTGGGAGAGCTGGATTTCAGATATGAAGAGAGAGCGTCCGGAGACAGAAAATAAAAATGTAAAAAATTGCAGAAAAAGTGATTGACAACAAGAAAAGTATTTGATATAGTTATCTAGTGTGCCGCACAGTGAGGTTCCCAAGGACTCCATAACGGAGGACACCATAACTGGCGAGTAATGATAATAGG
>ERZ840057.1155-NODE-1155-length-23485-cov-2.916304_pt1 | contig 23485 bp, 22 predicted proteins | sample MGYA00519907_ERZ840057 | MGnify/ENA primary metagenome ERZ840057 (study PRJEB31850, sample SAMEA3708862) | human gut metagenome | biome: human gut; feature: human-associated habitat; material: faeces | place: China | collected 2014 ...
CCTGTGGCGGTTTGGGTTGAGGAAGTCAACGGAAAGAAAAAATACGACCTCCATTTTGCGGAAGAAAACGGAGAAATCCACATTGTGGATTAATGCTCAAACAGAGGCCCAAGAAAAAACGCCGGATCGTCGGCGTTTTTTCTTGGGTGATTTGAAATTCTCTATTCCCGATTCCAGTTTCGGGCAAACTTCCGGAGCGAACCGACAATGTAGCCTGCCTGATAGGACCGAGCCTGCAGCGCCTTGATGGCGCCCTCGATGTCAATTCTCGGGAGGCGTCCTTCGATGTAGTTCTTGATCTCATCGCGAAGCACATCTTCCGGCGGCCTTTGCTGCATCTGTGACATGACATTTAACGCCGCACGTGCTTCCGGAGGGAGTCCCTGCATGACTCTGTCTACGTTTTCCTTGTTTGTCAGGCTCATATTCAGTCCGCTGCGGGAAGCGGGCAGCCCCGCTTCTTTGTCTACTATCCTAAGAACAGTTTATAAGCGGGATTGTCCGTTTCTTCAACGTAGGAATACCCGAGGTTCTTTAAGAATTCGTCAAACTGGGCGTAGTCCTCTTCAGGAACTTGAAGCCCGGCAAGAATTCGACCATAGTCGGCACCTTGATTGCGGTAATGGAACATCGAGATATTCCATTTCGATCCGGAAGAGTTAAGGAATTTAAAGAGTGCTCCCGGTCTTTCCGGGAATTCAAAACGGAAAACGCGCTCGTTGGTCGCAAGTTTTGAATGGCCCCCTACCATGTAGCGAAGGTGCATTTTAGCGAGTTCGTTTTCTGTGATATCCAATGCGGGAAGGCCCTGTTCATCAAATAATTTTTTGATTTCGAGCGCTTCGCTTCGATGCTCTGTCTGAATACCGACAAAGATTTGGGCGTCGGTTGCGTCAGAAATACGGTAGTTGAACTCCGTGACGTTGCGGCTGCCTAAGAGCGAAATAAGCGAACGGAACGAATTTCTCTTTTCAGGAATCGTGACAGCAAAAAGGACTTCGCGGTGCTCGCCGAGTTCGGCACGTTCTGCGACGAAGCGCAGGCGGTCAAAGTTCATATTGGCGCCGGAGAGAACCCCGATGAAAGTCTGGTTTTTGCAGCCGTTCTGCTTGATGTAGTGTTTAATGCCTGCGACAGAAAGGGCGCCGGCAGGTTCAAGAATGCTTCTCGTATCCTGGAAGACGTCCTTGATCGCAGCACAGACTTCGTCTGTGTCCACCAGCACGATACCGTCTACGAAATTCTTGCAAAGCTCATAGGTCTCCTTGCCGACAAGTTTGACCGCCGTGCCGTCGGAGAAGAGGCCGACATCGGGAACTAAAGTTCTTTCCCCGTTTTTAAGGGACTGGTTCATACTGTCCGAGTCATATGTTTGGACGCCGAAGACCTTGATATTGGGATAGAGTGCTTTAACGTAAACGGCGACGCCGGCAAGCAGTCCGCCGCCTCCGACAGGGACGAAGATCGCATCAATATTGCCGTTGGCGTTTTGGGCCTGGCGGATAATCTCCATTCCAACGGTGCCCTGGCCGGCAATGACATCCGGATCATCGAAGGGAGGCACCGGTGTCAGTCCTTCTTTAGCCTGAAGTTCTTCCGCGTAAGCAGCAGCATCACTGAAGGATTCACCAAAGAGGACAACTTCGCCGCCTAATCTGCGGACCGTGTTGATTTTGAGGGCCGGCGCCGTAATCGGCATCACAATGACGGCTCGGCAGCCGAGTTTGCTGGCAGCAAGAGCAACGCCCTGAGCGTGGTTGCCGGCACTGGCGGCAATCACACCGCGGGCACGTTCTTCCGGCGTGAGATTGGCCATTTTGTTATAGGCGCCTCTCAGCTTGAAGCTAAAGACGCTCTGAAGGTCTTCGCGTTTTAAAAGGATTTTGTTCTCAGTTCGGGCCGAAAGGAGTTTTGCCTGCTGCAGCGGTGTTTCCTTGGCCACATCGTAAACATGGGCTTTGAGGATTCGTCGAAGGTATTCTTGCTCTAACATGTCGACAGAGGTATGAAAAGTGGTTGAAGATTACTTAAACATACCACCGGAATCCATTCAATTTGAAAAAGACGAGTTAGGTTTATTACTTGGAAGAAAAAATCTTGCACAATGTAGATTCTGATAACCAGCCGTAAGCCGATACCAACGAAGAATCATGGCCGAAAAGATTGAACTGCAAAATCGTTTAAGAGAGATTCCTTATAACTACACCTCGTTTGCGGATAAGGATATTGTGACGCGACTGCTTGGCAAAGAGGCCTGGCAGTTGTTAAACGAGCTTCGCGTGTCGGGAAAGCCGGGACGATCCGCCCGAATGCTTTATGAAGTGTTAGGTGACGTTTGGGTTATCCAAAGAAATCCTTATCTTCAGGAGGACATGCTGTTTAATAAGAAACGGCGAGATCTTCTGATTGAGGCGCTTTATCACCGAATTAATTCGATTCGCGAGCAGCTTCCTACGCTTGATGAGGTCTCAGCGGGTAAGGTCGCAGCCCTTATGGAGACTGCGCTGGTGATGATTGAAAAATTCAAGGGCTCTTTTGAGCGTTCCTGGGATCTACGCCGCCTGGTTCTTAAGAAGCTGAAGAAACACACTCGGACAGACAATATTCGTTTCGACGGCTTTTCAAGGGCCAGTCATGTAACGGATGCAACGGACTGGCGCGTGGAATATCCTTTTGTGGTCATTTATCCGGACTCCGAAGACGAAGTGCCGGGCATTGTCAAAGCGCTGATTGATCTTGATTTTGTCATCATTCCCCGCGGAGGCGGTACCGGTTACACCGGCGGCGCAGTGCCTCTGCATTCTCGCTCAGCCGTCATTAATACCGAAAAGCTCAACCGTATTTCAGATGTGGAAATGCGCAAGCTTGAAGGCCTCGACAAAGAAGTCGCCACGATTCAAGCCGGTGCCGGCTCGGTCAATAAGAAGGTTGCCGAGAAGGCCGCTTCCGAAGGCTGGGTTTTCTCGGTTGACCCGAACTCCAACTATGCGTGTACGATCGGCGGCAATATTGCGGAGAATGCCGGCGGCAAGAAGGCGGTTTTATGGGGCACCACGGTCGACAACGTTTATTGGTACCGAATGGTTGATCCGGACGGGAACTGGCTGGAAGTTACGCGTGTAAACCACAACCTCGGCAAAATCCATCTGCAGGAAGATGTCGTCTTCGAGGCTGTGTGGAAACAAGGCAATAAGTCTCCCGAGAAAGCGCCGATCATCCGTAAAAAAACATTCCGACTCAAAGGACCTAAGTTCAGAACGCCGGGCTTAGGCAAGGATGTAACGAACAAATATTTAGGCGGTCTGCCCGGTCTGCAGAAAGAAGGCTGCGACGGCATCATTACTTCGGCTCGCTTCATTCTTCACAAGATGCCGGTTTGCACTCAGACCGTCTGTCTGGAGTTTTACGGCGCTGCCGGCAACGCCGGTCCCGCGATCTATCAAATCTCTCAGCTCTTCGACTCGCATCCTGAAGGCGTCATGCTTGCCGGCTTGGAACACCTTGATGACCGTTATCTGCATGCGATTAATTACGCGCCGAAGAGCGGCCGCGGGATTTATCCGAAGATGGTGATCGTCGGAGACATCATCGGCAACGATGACGCGACGATTTCCAAATACGTCGAAGAAGTCAAGAAGATCGCGATTGCCGGCAACGGTGATACCTTTGTGGCGAAGACGCCTGAAGCTCGACATCAATACTGGGCCGAACGCTCCAAGACCTCGGCGATCTCAAAGCATACCAACGCTTTCAAACTGAATGAGGACGTTGTCATTCCGCTTGATAAGATCGGCGAGTACACGGATGCATGTGAACTTTTCAATATCTGCTGCTCTATTCGCAACAAGCTGGAAATGCTGAATGCCGTGGCTACGTATTTAGGCGGTCCGATCAAACTCGGCAAACTAGCCGTTTCTTCAGAGGGCTACACCGAGAAGGAGCTTCTGGCACAAAAACTTCCGCTTGCTATGGCACTGCTGCGTAAAGTTCATGACGAATGGGAGTACGTCCTCAATCATCTCCACACACCGGCTAAAGAAGCGCTCGAAGCCCTTGAGCAGCTCGGACGCCGCTGTGAATCGGAACTGCCGGAGAATCTTGATGATTTAACGCTTCTGGATCTGGTCCAGAACCACTATCTGCGGATCTCTTGGAAGAAAGAGGTTCTCCGGGAGCTCAATGACATCTACGCAGGCGATGCCTTTGAAGCGGTGAGAAGTGAGATCGTAAAGATTCACGATCGCGTGCTGAGAGGCCGAGTCTTTATTGCCCTTCATATGCACGCCGGCGACGGTAATGTGCATACCAATATTCCGGTGAACTCCGATAACGTCGAGATGATTAAGACGGCCAATGAGGGTGTGGCCTACGTCATGGAAGTCGCTAAAAAGTTAGGAGGCGCGATCTCCGGCGAGCACGGGATCGGCATGACGAAGATTTCTTTTGTCGAACCGGGGCAGTTCGATGAGTTCTACAAATATTTGGATGAGGTCGATCCTCATGGTCGATTCAACCGAGGAAAACTTCGTCCCGAGGCGAATCTGTCGATTGCCTACACACCCAGCTTCAATCTGTTAGGGCATGAATCTTTGATCATGCAGAAGAGTGAGGCCAAGCAGATTGCCGACGAAATTAAGACCTGCCTTCGCTGCGGCAAATGCAAACCTGTCTGCACGACGCATGTCCCGAATGCCAATCTGCTGTACTCGCCGAGAAATAAGGTCATCGCGACATCACTCCTGCTGGAAGCATTCCTGTACGAAGAGCAAACGCGCCGCGGTGTTTCGCTGAAGCATTTCACCGAGTTCGGAGACGTTTCCGACCACTGCACGATCTGCCAGAAATGCCAAAAACCATGCCCCGTGAAGATTGATTTCGGACATGTCACCATGCTGATGAGAGACATGCTGCACGGTCAAGGCAAAGAGCGCTTTGATCCGGCGAAAACGGCCGGATTGAAGTTCCTCGAGCTCGAGAACCCTCTGGCCGTTCGAGCCATGCGCAAAGGCATGGTGGAATACGGCTTTAAGGCGCAGCGAATTGCGGCAGATGCACTGAAATTTACAGCAGCCAAGAGCCTGAAACATCCGGGATTCAGTACCGGACGGCCGACGCTGCGTGAGGAAGTCATCCATCTGGTGAACAGAAAGCTCCCCGAGGATAAGGTTCATACCACGGCACGCCGTCTCCTTGACATTGAAGAATCCACTTATATCCCGGTGATTAAGAACAAGGAGATCGCCAGTCCCAAATCCGGAAGAGAGTCGGTGTTTTATTTCCCCGGATGCGGCAATGAAAAGCTGTTCAGCCAGGTCTCGATTGCCGTATTAGGAATGCTTTATGACATGGGCGTGCAGATCGTCCTGCCGCCGGGGTACCGCTGCTGCGGGCACCCGCAGAAAGGCAACGGACTGAGCAAAAAGGGCGACGATATCGTGACGCGCAATCGCGTGCTCTTCCACCGTGTTGCTAATACGCTCAACTACGCAGACATTTCCACCGTTCTGGTGAGCTGCGGCACCTGCCTGCACCAGCTGAAGGAGTACAACTTTGAATCCATTTTCCCGGGCTGCCGAGTGATGGACATTCATGACTACCTGGCGGAGAAGGGAATCAGTGTGAACGGAGCTTACAACACCCGCTACATTTACCACGACCCGTGCCATACGCCGCTGAAAGAAGGGGTTCCCATCGAGACAGTCAACCGCCTGATACATCCTAAGGACGGATCTAAGGTGCAATTGTCCGAAAGATGCTGCGGAGAAAGCGGCACGTTTGCGGTTTCTCGTCCGGATATCGCAAGCCAAGTGAGAACAGCTAAAGAGCTGAGTCTGAACCAAGCCGCGGACAAGCTGAAGACAGATCGCTTCTCAGGCAAGATCAAGGTGCTGACGGCCTGCCCAGGCTGTCTGCAGGGTATGAACCGTTACTCAGAGGCGACACATACAACCGCTGAGTTTCTTGTGGTCGAAATGATGAGATCGAAGTACGGTGACAATTGGCTTTACGAGACGGTGAATAAGCTGAAAGACGGCGGAATTGAAAAGGTATTGTTATGACGCAAAACTGCCCCCTTTGTGCTCCTGAGGAGGAGCACGTCATTGTCGCAAACGATAAATTTCGCATTATTCGCGTGAAGGATCCTGAGTTTCCGGGCTACTTCCGGCTGATTTGGCAGGATCACGTAAAGGAAGTTTCCGATCTGGATCTCGAGGCCCGGCTGATTATGTGGGATGCTCTGACGCGCTTGGAGAAGGCCATTATCGAGGCGATCCGTCCCGAGAAGGTCAATTGGGCGCAGTTCGGAACGATGGTACCGCATCTGCACTGGCACCTGATTCCGCGGTTCAAAGATGATGCCGCTTATCCGGACAGCTACTGGAGTCCCCGCAAGAGAAAAACCGACCTCAAAGTCCTGGCAGAGCGCGAGCAGGACGCTCTGAGGTGCGAAGCGCTCATTAAAGAGAGGTTTGCTTAAGTTCGAGGCGTTTTCTTTCCAGGGCGGCGAGAATGTTTTGCGGCACAAATCCGCTGACGTCTCCGCCCATCATGGCAATCTCTCGGACGAATGTTCCGCTGATGAACTGGAATTGTTCCGCCGGTGTAAGGAAGATCGTTTCAACTTCCGGCATGAGTTTTTGGTTCATTCCGGCCATCTGGAATTCATACTCAAAATCGCTGACGGCTCGGGCCCCGCGGACGATGCAGGTTGAGCCGTGCCGGCGGACGAAATCGACTAAAAGCCCCTCAAAGCCCACAACCTCAACGTTCGGAAAACCCTTGACGGCTTCCTTGGCCATTTGTACACGCTCTTCTAAGGTGAAAAGCGTGTGTTTCCTTTTGCTTTCGGCAACTGCAACGATGAGCTTCGGAAAAATCCAACAAGCACGACGAATAAGGTCTAAGTGCCCGTTGGTCAAGGGATCAAACGTACCGGGGTAGGTTGCAGTAATCATGAGGGATTCTCGGTTTTTTGAGCTAAAAGCATATAGCTGGCGCCGGCTTTGAGGCGGCGGACCGCACTGAGTGACAGAGAGGCAAGCATTTCATTGGAAATTTCCTGAGGGGACTCGACATACACCAGAGCGTCCGAAGCAAGCATCGGCGCGCAGCGCTTCAGGGCTTTGAACTGAAGCTCTGCGGCGAAGGGAGGGTCGATAAAGACAAGATCGTACGGTGCGGAATCGGTGATACGAACGTCTGTCAGGGAGTTGCCGACAATAACCTTGAGGCCCTCGGCATTGAGTTTTTCGGCTGTTTGTTCAATGAACTGCGCTGCACGGCGATTGGTCTCACATAAAACGGCACGGCTTCCGCCGCGACTTAGAAATTCAAAGGACAAGGCGCCGGAGCCCCCGAACATGTCCAAAGCACTGCGGCCCTCGAAGCCGCCGAGCAGAAAGGTCAGCCAATTAAACAGCGTTTCGCGCTGGCGGTCTCCGGTAGGTCTCAGACCGTCGGCATTCAAAACGGGGATATTTGTGCGTTTCCAGCATCCCCCGATGATCCTAACTTTACCGCTGTTGCTTGCCGGCATTGCTAAACTCTCGTGTTGAAATAATTGAATTCTATTCAAAACGTACGCCAATGAGTGAAACAAAAGAGAAAACGGGTTGGTTCGCCCGGTTAAAGCAGGGTTTAAGAAAGACCCAGGTCAATTTGGTCGGTATCTTTACCGGCGGTGTAGTTGATGAAGCGTTCTTGGAAGATTTGGAATTCCAGATGATTTCCGCCGATATCGGCGTGGAGACCAGCGCTCTGATCCTTGAGAGATTAAGAGAAAGAATCAAACTCAAAGGGCTGAAGACGCAGGACGAAGTAAAAGTCGCGCTGAAAGAAATCATTGCCGACATTCTGCGGCCCTGTGAGGCATCCCTTAATTTTGACGAGCAAAAGCCGCTTGTCATCATGATGTGCGGGGTCAACGGCGCGGGCAAAACGACGACGATCGGAAAATTAGCCAAACATTTTGCGCAGCTGAACAAAAAAGTCCTTCTGGCTGCGGCGGATACCTTCAGAGCGGCTGCAAAGGAACAACTGGCTGTCTGGGGAGATCGCAATCAAATCGAAGTGATTTCTCAGGAAAAAGGAGATCCCGCTTCTGTGGCTTATGATGCCATTTCTTCCGGCCGTAAAAAAGGCATGGATATTGTGATGGTGGATACCGCGGGAAGACTGCCGACACAGACGAATCTCATGAACGAGCTCGCCCGAATCCGTAAGGTTCAGGGAAAAGCCATGGAGGGAGCTCCGCACGAAGTGATTCTGGTGCTTGACGGCACAAACGGCCAGAATGCGTTGATGCAGGCTAAAGCATTTGATGAGTCTGCCGGACTGACCGGCTTGATTATTACTAAGCTGGACGGGACCGCTAAAGGCGGCGTTCTTGTAGCCTTGGCAAATTCTCGGGAAAAACCGCTGCCGATTTATTACATCGGGGTCGGAGAGACCATTGACGACCTTCAGCCCTTCAAAGCGGATGAATTTGCCGCTGCGCTTATCGGTTTGGATCAGATCGGCGGGGCAAATAAATGAAGCTTGCAGCGATAGACTTGGGAAGCAACAGCTTCCGTTTGGAAATTGCCCAAGTTGAAGGCGAGCGCATTATTACCGAGGGCAGCTGGAAAGAAACGATACGTTTGGCGGCCGGTATCGATAAAGACGGCAATCTGACGCCTGAGGCTCAGGACAGGGGACTGAATGCCCTGGCCCGCATTGCGGAAAAGATCCGCGGGCTGCCGAGAAACCATATCCGTGCGGTCGGCACTCAAACGCTTAGAGCAGCAAAAAATTCTCAGGAATTTATTGAGCGCGCGGAAAGGATTTTGGACTGCAAAGTTGAAATTCTTCGAGGCAAAGAAGAAGCGAGACTCGTGTTTCAAGGCTGCAGCTTTGCGCTTCCGCCTTCGAACGAAACACGACTGATCGTGGATATCGGAGGCGCCTCGACAGAGTGCGTGATCGGACGAGGCCATGACATGATTGAGGGCGAGTCCTTTCACGTGGGCTGCGTCAACACCTCGGTGACTTTCTTTAAAGACCGAAAAATCACGGCTCAAAGCATGCGTCGCGCTATTCTGTCGGCGACCTCGGTGCTCGACGGCAGCGAATATAAGTTCGTTAAAGGAAATTGGCAGGAAGCGTTCGGCTCCTCCGGGACGGTCAGCGCCGTTTCTTCCATTCTTGCCGCTCTGAAGATTACTGACGGCTCTATCACGCTTTACGCGCTCGAGCAGCTCAAGGATCGACTGATCCATGCGGAAAGCATTGATAAGATCAAGTTCGACGGATTAAAAGAGGATCGCAGAGAAGTGCTTGCGGGCGGTATTGCCGTTTTGATTGCAGTCTTCAATAAGCTCAAAATTGACGTTATGAAAGTTGCTGACGGCGCGCTTCGCTACGGTATTTTGTACGACCTTGCCGGCCGCAAACTGCAGCGCGATCCTCGAGAAGCGTCTGTCGAGCGAATGATGGCTGCTTTCCACGTCGACAAAGAGCAGGCAAAGCGTGTCGGCGATATGGCGGTGAACCTTCTCAAAACCATGTCTTCTCACGTATCGGAAGACAGTGCTAGGTTCCTGAGATGGGCGGCTGATTTGCATGAAACGGGATTAACCCTCTCGCGCAGCGATTATCATAAACATAGCGAATATTTGATTAAAAACAGCGATATTGCAGGCTTTTCCAGACCTGAACAGGAAAAATTGGCTGCCTTGGTACTCGGACATCGCGGAAACCTGAAAAAAGTCGAAATGCTGCTTGCGGCCAAACAGAGCGCTGAATTGCTGTTCTGCTTACGGATAGCCACTATTGTTGCTCATGCTCGCCAGGAAATTGAGCTGCCGAAATTGGAAGCGACATTCCATGGACACTCCTTCTGCCTTTATGTTCCGAGAGCATGGCTGAAAGATCATCCTGTAGTCGAGTATTTGCTTGAAGAAGAAAAGGCTACCTGGGCCAAGGTTGATTACCAATTTGACTTGATAGCGATATGAAGACGATAGTGAGAATGGTCGACGTTCCGATTAACGATTGGAACAACCAAACCAAGGGAACGGTAACGCTGGAGATTGCCGACGGAGAGTTTGTTCTCCTTCAGGGCCCCAACGGTTCGGGTAAGTCGTACCTTCTCAACTTAATGGCAGCCTTGAGAGTCCCTAGCGTGGGCGAGGTGTTTCTTGAGGGCAAGCGTCTGACAACGATGCGTGAGCGGCAAAAGAGGGCATGGCGCGCAGGATTAGGCCTCATACCATCCGAGCCGGTGCTCTTGAACGGTTATACCGTTTTGGAAGGCCTGGTTTTGACGGCCCAGCTCCTGGGCAAGAGCGCTGCAGACGCGAAACGCAATGCGCTGGAAAGCGCGTCTCTCTGCGGTTTAGATCCTTATTTGAACGCCAGGGCAGAAAGCCTTTCCGTGGGCGTCAAAAAGCGTGTTGTCATCGCCCGCTCGCTGGTCAACCAGCCGCGTTTGATTCTTGCGGATTCTCCATTGGAAGGGCTGGATGATCAGGCTCAGGAGGAGTTTCTCTATATTTGCACCAAGCTGAGCCAAGTCGGCTATCCGATCGTGATGACCTCAAGCTATATGCTTCCGTTTGAGATCGCTGCGCTACGTTGTGTTGAGCTCGCGGGAGAGAAAAAATGATCACAATGCGGGACCGTGTGCGCAGGCCGATTCAAGCCAACTTAAAGCGTTTTATTTTTGTCGTCGTGGTTTTCTCTCTCGCGCTCTGTCTTTTGGGACAAATCGCACTGAGTTTCTACTGCTTCTATGACAGTCATCGCGGCGTTATGGGAGACGAGGTTAGTGTCTTTTTAGACTCTTCCTTGACGGATGCTCAGCGCAAAAAAGCTCAGGAACAGATCAGGGCGCTTGCGCCGATTACCGAGTTCAGAGAAATTAAGCCGACCGACGTCTTAGAAAAAGATATTTTGAAGCTCGTTGGTGACAGAAAGAAAATCCCGACGATGTTAGCTCTTCAGTTTCCCTCGGACACACGCTACATCGATATTGAAGGCGCGGTGAAATCCATTGAAAAAGTCAAAGGCGTTGAAGGCGTGACGGCCAATCTAGACTGGATCAAGAAACGTCATTCGCTCCGAGAGGCTATTGCACTGGGGATGTTCGCGTTCGGGGCGCCGGCGGTAACGTTAGTTTGTCTGCTGATATTTCAAAACTCACTCAGACTTTCGGCATTCCTGCGCGGCGAGAGAGAACTGCTTCTGATGCTGGGTGCAAGCGACTGGGCTGTGCGGGGTCCGCAGATGATTGCGGCGGCGCTAAGTTCCGTGCTCGGCTGCATTATCGGCGGCGTTCTGCTTCTGGTGACGACACTTGCCTCCGTGCCGCTGCTCGAGGAGGCCTTTGAGCTTACGCTGATGCCGCATTGGTCTGTTTTTGCAGCCGTCTACCTATCTGTGTCTTTGGCGACCATCTTGTTAAGCGTGATTGTCTCGTACTTTATCGCAGGGGCAACCACCCCTCGGACGTTCTAAGACTTGACTTGAGGATTACAATTTTCCTCGATGACAACAGATGAAAAGAAAAAGAGCCCGAGTACGGCTCTTGCCCCCTACAAACCGACTCCGCTTGCGATTCCTGATGCATCTCTCGGTTCTCTGGAGGAATATATCCGGGCAGCTAATAAGGCTCCGATCCTGAGCGCTGAGCGCGAGCACGAACTTGCCGTGCGGCTTCAGGAGCACGGAGATATGGAAGCTGCCGGAGAGCTGGTGATGTCTCACCTGCGTCTTGTAATTTCCATCGCCCGCCAATATCAAGGTTACGGGCTTCCGTTCGGTGATCTGATCCAAGAGGGAAATATCGGTTTAATGAAAGCGGTCAAACGTTTCAATCCGAACAACGGGGCGCGTTTGGTGACTTTCGCGATGACTTGGATCAAGTCTGAGATTCAGGAGTATGTCCTTCGCAATTGGCGTCTGGTTAAAGTTGCCACGACTAAGTCGCAGCGCAAGCTGTTCTTCAACCTGCGCAAGTTAAAAGACGACACGAAACTACTCGGTACCAGTGAAGCGGAAAAAATCGCTGAAACGCTGGATGTGAAGCCGGCGGAAGTCTTTGAGATGGAAAAGCGGATGCTGGGTTCGGATGTAGAAATTGATGAGCCGAGCGGCGGTGCAGAAGAAGGTACGGCTCCGTCCGAGTGGCTGACGGACGAACGGGATACGCCGGAGAACACGATCGCCCGCGGCGTCTACGAAAACACCATCGAAAACCGTCTTCCGGAAGCCGTTAAAAAATTGGATGACCGCTCGAGACGCATTATCGAAGCCCGCTGGCTTTATAACGATCAAGACGGCAGCAAAGGCGCGACACTGGCTGATCTTGCCAAAGAAATGGGTGTGAGCCAGGAGAGAGTAAGGCAGCTGGAGAAGAAGGCTTTTGCGACCTTGAAAACTTATTTGAAAGAAGACAAGGATGTTTAATATTGTTTTGGTACACCCTGAAATTCCGCCCAACACCGGAAATATTATTCGCTTGTCTGCGAATACGGGATGCAAGCTTTATCTGATTGAGCCGCTGGGCTTTAACTTTGAAGACAAACATATGAAGCGGGCGGGGCTGGATTATTGGGAATATGCCGATATCAAACGTTTCCCCAGCTACGAAGCTTTCCTGGAGACAGAAAAGCCCGACCGCGACCGAATGTTTGCCATGACGACGAAAGCTCAGCAGCTGGTTCAGGACGTGACCTTCCAGCCGGGCGACTGGTTTGTTTTCGGTTCGGAAGGGTCAGGTCTCCTTCAGGAGGTCAGAGCTTTATTCGACCCGGCGCATATGGTTCGTCTGCCGATGCGTCCTAAAAATCGCTCCTTAAATTTATCGAATTCCGTTGCGATTACCGTCTATGAAGCCTGGCGCCAGTGCGGATTCGAAGGCGGAATCTAAAACAGCGCATACGAAAAAGCCGCCCTCAGATCAGGAAGGCGGCCTATTAAATTAACTGAACAGCGGATTACTGAACGGTCTTGTCTTCAGCAGCTGCGGCAGCCTGCTGCTCCTGCATTCTCTGAGCAAAGTAGGCTTCAAAGTTAATTTCACCCAAGTAGACCGGCGGCATGCCTGCACGAGTCAGAAGATCGGAGACATTGCTGCGGAGGTACGGGTAAATTGTGGACGGGCAGGTGATGCCAAGAACCATGGTCTTATGTTCTTCCTGGAACCCTTTCAGGAGGAAAATACCGGCCTGTTTGCACTCAACCAGGAAAACGGTTCTGTCTTCGTTATTGATTTTGGTCTTGGCTGTGACAGTTGCACGAACAACGACTTCGTAGAGGTCGGGCTGAGCCAGGCCATGTTCGGAGACGTCGAGCTGGATGTCGACCTGAGGAGCTTCGGGAGCTAAGAAGATCTCGGGAGCATTGGGCATTTCGAGAGAAGCGTCTTTCAGGTAAATGCGCTGAACGGCAAACTGAGGAGCTTCTTCCTGAGGCGCTGCTTCAGGAGTTGTGTTTTCGTTTTCTGCCATTTTTAATCCTTTACAGATAAGTAGAGTTAAATGTGTATCTAATGGGCCTTAGGCTTTTTTCTTCTTGTTGCTGCGGCGGTTAATTTCCAATCCGGTCAGCGGAAGCTTAGCTGCCTGCCATGCAACAAGGCCGCCTTCTAAGACATAGACGTCGGAAAAGCCTTTGCTCTTAAACTGTTTGAGTTCCTGCTGAGCGCGTCTGCCGTTTTGTGTGACGAGAATGACAGGACGGTTTTTATCGAGTGTTTCCATGCGGGAAACCAGATCGGCCGCCGGGATGTTAATTGCTCCGGCTAAAGAGCCTTTGGAGTATTCATTCGGAGTTCTAACGTCAACGAGCTGAGCATCTTTGTCATTTACTTGGATGACCACTTCGGCGGGACTTAATCCTGAATTTTTGGATTTAGAAAGGGACGGAAAAGCCAAAAGGATTGCCGAACCTACAAACGTAATGATCAGCAGAATGTTTTCAGTAATGAAATCCATGTTCGAGAGAAGCAAAAATAGTAAACCTTGGGTCCTCGGGCAAAGCCTTGAGGATGCTAAAGAGGGGATTATATCCAACTGAACTCCTTACTCCAAATAAATATTTGAATCGCTGGGATTTAGGAGAAGTTTTTTCCGACTTTTTTCTTGGACGGGTGTTTAAGCGCCCCGCACTGTTAAAATTATTCTTTTGTCAGTACTTGCTTGGAAGAGACCATGTACAAAATCGTTTTAATGCGCCACGGCGAAAGCCAGTGGAACCTCGAAAATCGTTTTACAGGCTGGGTTGATGTTGATTTGACGGAAAAAGGGCGCGAAGAGGCTGCCCGTGCCGGTGAAATCCTGAAGGCCGAAGGTAACGAATTCGATCTTTGCTATACCTCCGTGCTAAAGAGAGCCATCCGGACATTGTGGATTACGCTCGACAAGCTCGATGCCATGTATCTTCCTGTCATCCATGACTGGCGCCTTAACGAACGTCATTACGGTGCACTCCAGGGATTAAACAAGAAAGAAACCGCGGCCAACTTCGGTGACGAGCAAGTGCTGATTTGGAGACGTTCCTATGATGTTCCGCCTCCCGCTCTGGAAAAAGATAATCCCATGTGGCCCGGATTTGATCCGCGCTACAAGCATGTCCCTGCGGAGGAACTTCCTTTGACAGAGTGTCTGGCAGATACCGTTGCACGAGTCGTTCCTTACTGGGAAAATGAAATCGTTCCGAACATTAAAGCGGGCCGCAAGATTTTAATTACCGCGCACGGCAACTCTTTGCGTTCTCTAATTAAGCATTTGGACAATATATCCGATAAGGACATTGTGGGCGTGAACGTTCCAACAGCAGTGCCTTTGGTTTACGAACTTGATGAGAACATGCGTCCGATCCGCAGCTATTACTTGGGCGACCAAGAAGCGATTAAGCAGAAGATGGCGGCAGTAGCAGCTCAGGGTAAGGCCGGTAAATAAAACTTACTGATGAGAATTCGTTTATCGGCAGCCACGGCGATTCTTCTCGCTTTGGCTGCCTTTACTTTCCAGTCTGTTTCTGCGGCGCCCGAGCCGCAGAGGCGATCTGTGTCTGCAGGAAAGCAAGCGGCAAAAACTCGGACGGCACAAAAACAAGTCTCTAAGAAAACGCCCAAAAAGACGGCAGAAAAAACGGTTATCCGCAAGGCCGGAAATTCTTCAAAAGCTGTTTCTCGCGGTGCCGCGGCCGATAAGACAGCGATAGAAGCGCGCAGAGCCGAAACGCAAAGCCGCATTGAAGAAGTGCGTTCTTCTATTTCGCAGAAAAGTTCCGTCAAGAAGAAGCTTGAAGAAGAGATGAAGCAGTCGGAAATCAAAATCCGACAGGTTCGGCAGTCCCTCCAAAAGCTGCGGCGGGAGAGGGCAAAATCCGAGCGCACGCTGAAGAGCCAGGAAAAAACGGTGCTCGGGCTGGAAAATGAACTTTCTCACGAGCAAAAAATTCTCGAAGAAATCAATCGGCAGAGACTTGAGCTGCTGACCCAGGAGCAGCAGCCTCAATGGGCCGCCTCAGATCCTAATCAAAAGGCACGGACGCACATGATGCTGTCTTTGCTGGCGAAAAAGTCTACGGAGTCTATCCATCGGCTGGAAAAAAATCAGAAGGAGCTCGGTCGAGCGCTTGAGCGTTCGAAGCGAACCAGCGACTCACTTCAGAAGACTTTGCAGGAGGAGCGCTGCGAACAGACTCGTCTGACCAAGGAGCGAAGAGAGCGCCAGTTAACGGCAGCAAAACTTAATCGAGAGCTTGCCTCGCAAACGATGACGCTTAAACGGCTTCAGAATGACGAAAAGCGTCTTGGAAACTTGGTGGCATCGCTTCAGCGCAAAGAAGCAGAGGCGCAGAAGGCCGCCCAAAGACGGGCAGCTGCCGCGGCAAAGCGCAGCGGCAAGCAAACCAAGACTGCCTCGGCTCCGGCGCCAAAGAAGGTCTTGGTATCAGGCGGTCCGCGCATGAATCCGGTACCCGGTAAAGTCGTTGCGCGTTTCGGCGAGAAACGCACCGTCTCCGGTAAGACGGATCGCTGGCAGGGAACCGTATTCAGCGTTACCAGAGACGAGGGTGTACACGCAGTGCGGGACGGCAAGGTGGTTTTTGCAGATTACCTGAGAGGCTACGGAAACCTGATTATTTTGGATCACGGCGCCGGCTACTTTACGGTCTACGGCAATAATGCGACGTTGGAAAAAGATATCGGCGATAAAGTTAAGGCCGGTGATGTGATTTCTCGAGCCGGGAAAAATGAAGGCGCGGTTTCGGTTTTGTATTTTGAATTGCGTCACAATGGGAAACCAATTGACCCAACGGGTTGGCTCAATATTTGATAGTCTTACAATTCTTTGATTAAAAGAAATAATTTAACGAAATCAAAAGTTATGAAAAATAGCGTACGCGGTCTGCTTCTGGTGACCGGAGGCATGATTGCCGGAGCACTCATCAGTGCCTCTCTCGCAGCTCCTGAGAGGGCAGCCAGAACGGTTCTTCCTCTCGATGAAATCAGACAGTTCACTGATATCTACGGTGCGGTAAAGCAGTACTACGTTGATCCCGTTGAGGATAAAAAGCTCATGAAGGAAGCCATTTCCGGAATGCTTCAGGGTCTTGATCCTCATTCTGCCTACCTTGATGAAAACGCTTTCAACGAACTTCAGGAAGGCACTACGGGCGAATTCGGCGGTTTAGGTCTTGAAGTCAGCTCCGATCCTTCCGGAGTCAAAGTGATTTCTCCGATCGACGATACGCCTGCAGCTCGTGCTCATATGCGCGCGGGAGATATTATTTTCAAAATTGACGGGAAGATCGTTAAGGATCTTCCTCTCAATGATTCCGTGAAGATGATGCGCGGGAAACCGGACACTCCGATTGAACTGACCGTGCTTCGCAAAGGGTCTTCAACACCGATTACGGTCAAGCTGGTCCGTGCCGTGATCAAGGTCAAGTCCGTTAAATCGAAGCCGCTGGACGATCAGATGGGCTATATCCGTGTTTCCCAGTTTCAGGAGCGTACTGCCAGCGAGCTCGCTAAGGCTCTGGATGCCTTGAATAAGAGCGGCAATCTGAAGAACGGTTTAGTGCTTGACCTTCGCAACGATCCCGGCGGCTTGCTCAATGCTGCGATCGGTGTATCTGCCGCCTTCCTGCCTAAAGGAACGCTCGTCGTGTCCACCAAGGGTCAGACAGCAGACGCCAAGAAGGAATTCCTGACCACTCCGCAGGACTATCAGGTTGTGCGCGAAGATGCGGCGATTGCTAAGCTGCCCGCGATTACCAAGACAATGCCGATCGTCGTCCTTGTGAACGGAGCCAGCGCAAGCGCCAGTGAGATTGTGGCCGGCGCACTTCAGGATCATAAGAGAGCCACGATTATGGGTACGAAATCCTTCGGAAAGGGTTCCGTACAAACGGTGATTCCTCTGCGCGGAGAAGCGAAAAATACCGCTATCAAGCTCACCACGGCCCGCTACTTCACACCGAGCGGCCGCTCGATCCAGGCTAAGGGGATTTCTCCTGACGTGGAAGTCAAAGATACTGCCGAAGGAAACTTTCTTGATCTCGACATCCGTGAAGCAGATTTAGCGAACCACTTAGAAGTGCCGGAAGCCAAGGATGACAAGGCTAAGGCAGCTAAGCCCGCTTCGGAAGCTAAACCGGATGCCTCCGGAATTAAAGAAACCGTAGAACCGATTTCTTCTAAGTCGAAGAAAGCGCCTAAGTTCTATAAGTACGGTGATCCTGATGACTATCAGCTCAATCAGGCAATCGCCTATTTGAAGAAGGAAGACGCGAAGAAGAATCAGCCTGCAGCCGGAACTCAGGAAATCCAGCTGGAAGGCGGCATCAAGATGAAGATCGAACCTGTCAAATAACAGGCGCCTTCACAAAACAACACGGCCTCGGAAATCCGAGGCCGCCGCGCATTAAAGACCGGGATCATCTGCCGAGGACCAAATACACCTGCTTCTCAGGATCAACGGCGCCTCCTGAGGCGTCCCTTTTCGCAAATCTCAGCCAGTGCCCCAGAATAAGGGCAACCAGCATATTGGCACGTGTCAGGACATCGTAGTTTTCGGGAACTTCTTCCTGAGCGACGGCGAGCCTAAGAGACTGCTTAAAAACTGCCTGCAGCTGCCCGTAAAACCGATTGAGTTCTGCCTGCAGGCGAGGATCTTCAGAGGTCAGAGAGTCACCGCAGAACAGGAAAACAAGTCCCGGCTCTTTGGCCTTGATATCAGTGAGCGCTAAGAAGAGCTTTTTAGCCTGTTCCAGTCCGGAGTATTCCGATGAGGAGATGTTGTTTACAGCCGTCATGACATAGTTCTCAGCAAAGCCGATGATCTCCTCGTACATTTTGGTTTTGCTCGGAAAATGGCGGTACAGCGCAGCTTCCGACACGCCGATCGCAGCCGCTAAAGACTTTGTCGTGATATGTTTATTCTCCGACTCCGTCATCATTCGGACGAGAGTGCGCAGAATCTCTAGTTTGCGGTCGGAGGATTTTTTTCTGCTTTTTGTTTCTGTTGACGCGTCCATAAAACTCTTTTGTTTTAGCCTTTAATCATCGTACCGACACCCTGCGGTGTCAGGATTTCCAGCAGCAGGCAGTGATCAACGCGGCCGTCAATGATATGAACGGCTTTTACACCGTTGCGGGCCGCCTGAAGCGCTGAAGAAATCTTCGGGTACATGCCGCCCGAGATTGTACCGTCGGCAAATAAAGCGTCAATCTCCTGTGAGGTGAGGCCGGTAATTAAATTTCCTTCTTTGTCGAGTACGCCGGGCGTATTGGTCAGCATCACGAGTTTTTCTGCTTTGAGCGTTTCAGCCATCTTTCCGGCGACCACGTCTGCATTGATGTTGTAGGAGAGCTCGTCGTCTCCGACGCCGATCGGAGAAATTACGGGAATAAAGGCGTCGTCCTGAAGCGCTTTGACGACAGCAGGGTTGATGGATTCTATCTCACCAACCTGACCCACATCATAGAAGACTGTCGGATCATGAATATCCTGCAGTTTGAGCTTCTTTGCCCGAATGAGACCGCCGTCTTTACCGGTTAAGCCCACGGCTTGACCGCCGAAGCTGTTGATTAGCGTGACTAGGTCTCCTTGAACCTGACCGCCCAAGACCCATTCAACGACCTCCATAGTTTCCGCATCCGTGACGCGCATGCCTTGGATAAATTCGCTTTGTTTTCCGACTCGGCGCAGAGCGTCCCCGATTTGAGGGCCGCCGCCGTGGACGATAACAGGATTCATTCCGACGAGTTTCAGAAGCACGACATCACGGGCAAAAGCTCTCTGCAGCCTTTCCTCCGTCATGGCGTTGCCGCCGTATTTAATCACAATCGTCTTGCCGTGAAATTTTTGAATAAAGGGAAGAGCCTCTGAAAGGATTTCCGCCTTTAATTGCGCGGGAACAAACTGACTGTTAAGTGTGTTCATTGAAAAGATCAACAAAATGGGTTCAAAGTTAGTGAATGGTATCACTGTGGAAGACTAGAATCCCCAAGGAGAATACGTATTGGAGTAAATCATATGGAACAAAGTTTTGAACTTAGCGGTGTTCACTGCATGCATTGTGTTGCTCGCGTCAAGAAGGCTTTGGAGCCTCTCTGCGAAAAAGTTGAAGTGACGCTGTCTCCGGCTATTGCAGTGGTTACTGTCAAGGAACCGCTGAAGATTGAAGACGTCAATGCTGCGCTTGCAAAAGCAGGTGATTATTCGGCAACGCCGCTGAACTAATCTCGTTAAGTCAAAAGAAAAGCCGGACCTCCTCGCGGAAGCCCGGCTTTTGAATTCCTAAGCCGCGTTAGTTGCCGTAAAGCTTCTGGCGAAGTTCACGCCTCTGCTGCGCCTCCAGAGAGAGCGTTGCAGTAGGACGAGCGAGAAGGCGGGGAATACCGATCGGGTCACCGGTTTCTTCGCACCAGCCGTATTCACCTTTTTCTAAACGCTGGAGCGCTTCCTGAACTTTTTTCAAGAGCTTTCTTTCTCTATCTCGGGTTCTCAGTTCCAGAGCGTGTTCTTCCTCGATGGTAGCGCGGTCGGCCATATCGGAAATGATGGTGTTGTCACGCAGATGTTCTGCAGTTGCACCGGCGTTGCTGCGAAGCTGAGCTTCGCGTTCACGTAAAAGGTGCTTGAAGAAAGCCTGCTGTCTTTCGTTCATGTAATCCGACTCAGGCATATTGAGCAGCTCGGCCTGTGTGGGAATTACGATGCCGTCGACGATAATCTTTTCCTCAGAATTCTTTTCGTAGTTATTCATCAGAAATTCAGCGGCTTTCTGCGCATCTTCGACAGATGTGTTTTCTCCGGTTCCGTCCTTAGCTGACTGAACCAAGGGAGCAAGCTCCGCAGCTTCCTTTAAAGCCTTATTGCAGGCGGCAGTCTTCGAAGCCTTGGCTTCTTTGACAGCTTTTGCAGGTGCCGCAGATTTAGCGGCAGTCGTTTTCGCCGTTGCTTTTACAGCCTTAACTGTCTTTGCCGGTTTATCAGTTTCGACAGTTGTTTTCTTTTTTGTCGCCATTGAATACATCTCCTATAGGCAGTCAGGTTTGGTTAAGCCAAGCAAGTTTCCAAGCCTTGCATAATCGCCTTCTTTGGGAGGCGGCGGCCGATAAATACCATTTTCGTAGACGGCTTTGTGTCGCCCCAGGGCTTGCCCAGGTCAGCCGCCATCAGCATATGAACACCCTGGAAAATCATTTTCCTATCGGTACCTGTCATATAAAGCACCCCTTTATAGCGCAGCATATCCGGTCCGTAAACTTGGGTGAGCGTTCTCATGTAATTGTCGAGTCTGGCCGGGTCAAACGGTCTGTCAGACTCGAATACAAAAGCAGCAATCTCGTCATCATGGCGAGCATGATGATGGTGATGGCCGCATTCACAATGATCGTGGTCATGATCCCCGCACTCGCAGTGATCACCATGATCATGGTCATGCAGGTGCAGCCGTCCTCATGGTGGTGATGGTGCTCTCCCTCTTCATGGGCTTCTTTTAAGAAGTCAGGGTCTAATTCAAGAACGGAGTCGAGATTAAAACCGCGAATGTCGAGGACTTCCTTGATATCGACATTTCCCATGTTGCATTCGACGATCGGTGCACGAGGGTTCATGTGATGAAGACGATCGGATAAATCTTCAATGACAGAAGGCGGAACCAGGTCAACCTTGGAGAGGAGGATTCGGTCGGCGAATCCGACCTGAGCCTGTGCAGGCGCCTGCTCATCCAGTGTTCTCGGACCGTTGACTGCATCCACGACTGTGATGACGCCGTCAACCATGTAGAACTGGGCGACTTCTTCATCCATGAAGAAAGTCTGAGCAACGGGGCCCGGATCTGCAAGACCGGTCGTTTCGATAATGACTCGGTCGAAGTTGGCTTTTCCTTCCTTTTTACGCTCCATCAGACGAATGAGGTTCTCAGCCAGGTCGCCTCGAATGGTGCAGCAGATACAGCCGTTGTTCATCGTGATGATTTCTTCATCTTCGCTTTGAACGAGAAGATCGTTGTCGATGCTTTCCTCACCGAATTCGTTTTCGATGACGGCTATCTTTTGGCCGTGTTCATCAGTGAGAATACGGTTAAGAAGCGTTGTTTTACCTGCGCCCAAAAAACCGGTAATAATTGTGACCGGAATTAAGTCTTCCATAGCTCCTCCGAGCATTAAAAATAGGTTCTAAATCACAAGCAACCATTAAGGGAGAATGGGTTATACAGCAACCCAGCCCAGAATGCAATAGTTTTTTTAACTTTCAAGAAGTTAAAAGGCAGAAAGTTTGAATTTTCTGCCCTTTTTGGTGCTAGACGGTGCCGCGCGAGAGAAGATGTAATCCCTTCAGATACTCACCCTCAGGGTGAGTCATCAGCAGAGGATGGTCTATCCCCGCTCCGAGACGTTCCATCATCCAGGCCTCCACGCGTGAATCAATAACTGCGCCCGCTACGATTTTTTGGAATAAGTCGACGTCAATAGCACCCGAGCAGGAGAATGTCAGAAGCTGTCCTCCGGGGGCCAGAATACGCAGTCCGTTAAGGTTGATGTCCTTGTAAGCTCGGGCTGCTTTGTCTACGTGATGATGACTGGAAGCAAATTTGGGCGGATCGAGAATGACAAGATCAAATTGTTCTCCTTTGTCGCGAAATTCTCTCAAAGCTTCGAAGACATTTGCTTCGATCCACTTCATCGAGCCGTCGTCAAAGCCGTTGCGTTTGGCATTTTCCTGGGCCATCTGCAGAGCGTCGGCAGAAGAGTCGATAGAGACGACTTCTTCGGCACCGCCGGCTTTGAGCGCGAGCGAGAACCCGCCGGTGTAGCAGAAGCAGTTGAGCGCTCTCATGCCTCTGCCGTGAACTTTCTTGAATTCTTCGGCAAGTCTGCGGGCCAAAGCGCGGTTGTCGCGCTGGTCAACGTAAAAACCGGTTTTATGGCCCATGCGGACGTCGACGCCGTATTTGATTCCGTCTTCCACGATTTCGACTTCCTGAGGCGGCTCTTCGCCCTCAAGGACCTCCTTGCGTTCCGGAAGACCTTCACGAGCTCGGGTAGCAGCGTCGGAACGGTCGTACACCTGAGAGCAGCCGGTGTACTTCACCAATGCCTGCCCGATCTCGGAGCGCCAATACTCGGCGCCCGCGGATTGAAACTGTGTCACAACTTGATTGTTGTATTGATCAACAATCAGCCCGGGAAGAAAGTCTGCCTCTCCGAAAATCAGACGAATAGCATTGGTACGGGATCTCAGACAGCTGCGCGCCTCAATCGCAGCCTTGACCCTGGCTTCTATCCAGGCAGCATTGATGACGTCTTCTTCTTGGAAAGACCAGCAGCGGGCGCGGAGTGCAGATTCGGGAGAAAACGCGCCCCAAGCTAAAAATTTTCCCTTGCTGTCCTGAATCCTGACCGTCTCACCGCTCTTCGGTTTTCCCAGTACTTTGGAAACCCCGGTTGCATAAACCCAGGGATGACGGCGAAGGAGCGCACGTTCCTTGCCGGGTTTGAGGATGATCGTAGGAATTTGGTTCGTCATGGAAATACTCAATTGATCAAAGGAGTTAATGCTGTTTCGGCAACCTTAGCTGCCATCTTCAAATAGTTAGGAGACGTGCCTCGGGTAAATTTCTTTTCATCCGCGTCGCACAGACAGATCATTCCGAATACAGTGCCTGTATGACTGCGCAGCGGAAGAATAAGGACGCCTCGTGTTTCTACGGGGTCAATTTTGAGCCAATGGGCTACTTCATCGCCGTAATTCTCACCCAAATAGAAATTTTCAATGGAGCCGAGAGCTGCTTCCACATCCGGACCTAAGCGTTCAGCAAAAGGGAAGAAGGAGAAGTTGGCTTTAACAGGCCAAAGACGAAGCAGTCCATGAGCGGCCCTAAATTCAGAAATAAAGAAACTTAAGACGAGGTTGGGGAGTTCAACCTGTGAGTGACAAGCGAGCAAATCGGTCGCAAAGCGAATAATGTTTTCGCT
>ERZ840057.1161-NODE-1161-length-23392-cov-20.220765_pt1 | contig 23392 bp, 24 predicted proteins | sample MGYA00519907_ERZ840057 | MGnify/ENA primary metagenome ERZ840057 (study PRJEB31850, sample SAMEA3708862) | human gut metagenome | biome: human gut; feature: human-associated habitat; material: faeces | place: China | collected 2014 ...
TTTGTGTTAGTGCTTGTATTGATATTGTTGCCAAAATAAGCAATATAATTATTGTTATTACCAATGCTACCAACGTAATTCCTTTGTTACATTTATCTTTTGCTTTCATATTTATTCCTCCTAAATTAAAAATATTTTTTACTAACTATAAATTTTACTCATAATTTATTTTGTACACTTTAGAAATTTATATACTATACAAATTAATGATTTTTCCTTATAAATACCACCTTCTTATTTTTAAAAATATATTACTAGAAATATACTAACATTAAAAAAGAAAAAGTGCAATACTTTTGTCTGGTATTTTTTAAAACATTTTTGTGAGACAATTACTATTAGTAATAATATGCTAAATATAAAAATATTGGAGGAATGAATATGTTTGAAGTATCAAAATATAAAAAAAGTAATGTAAAAATATCAATAAGATTACCTGAAAATATGAACGAAACTTTAAAGAAAATAGCCAAAAAAGAAAATATGAGTTTTAATAATGTCATTGTTAGTTGTATTCAAAATTCACTAGATGAAATGGATTTAAATAAGTATAAAAATGTCGAAATTATAGAATCCAAGGAACTTAAAGTTTAACTATAACTTATCAACTTTTAATAGTATTGCATATGAATTTTAAAACTTTTTCAAATATAAAAAGCACTCCATAACTACAAAAATAGTATGTTGTGCTTTTTTATACACTTGTTCTATTCTTCTCCACCATTGATTTTAAACAACTTAAATATTTCAACAATAACAATTGGTGCCAATACTAAACAAACAAGTTCAACAATATTTTCAGTTGGTAAAACTGGAATACTAAATATTTCTCTCAATCCAGGAATCCATAATATAACAAATACTAATAATGCAGATATTACTACAGCTCCAATTAATTTCATATTATTAAATATACCTGTTTTAAATATTGATTTTTTATTATTTCTTACATTAAATACATGTGTTAATTCTGAAAGTGCTAAAGTTACAAATGCCATAGTTTGTCCAACTTCTATCTTAGATTGGTCAAGTGTTAATCCATTTATAGGTGTTTTTGTTGTTCCAAGTCCTATCATAAATGCTGCAAGTGTAAGTCCACCTATCATTATACCCTGATATATAACTCTCCAGGTCATACCTTTTGTAAATACTCCTTTACCTGGTTTTACTGGTTTTCGTTCCATTATATCACTATTTGCCGGGTCAAATGCCAATGCTAATGCAGGTAATGAGTCTGTTACTAAATTAATCCATAAAATATGAATTGGTAACAATATTTCCAAACTGTTGATGTCTGTTATTCCAAACCATTTACTAAATAATGGTGTTAATAATGTTGCAAAGAATAACACAATTATTTCACCAACATTACTTGAAAGTAAAAATTGAATTACTTTTAAAATATTATCATATATCCTTCTGCCTTCTTCAACAGCTGATACAACTGTTGCAAAATTATCATCTGTTAAAATTACATCTGCCGCTTCTTTTGCTACATCAGTTCCAACCATTCCCATAGCACAACCAATATCTGCTTTTTTAAGTGCTGGACTATCATTTACACCGTCACCAGTCATCGCAACAACTTCACCATTTTTTTGCCATGCATTTACAATTCTAACTTTATGTTCTGGAGATACCCTTGCATAAACCGAATATTTTCTAACATTTTGTGCTAGTTCTTCATCTGTCATTTGTTCTAAATCTGTACCTGTTATTGCTTCATCGTCATTTTCAAGTATTCCTAATTTTTTAGCAATTGCTGTAGCTGTAATTTTGTGGTCACCTGTAATCATTACAACTTTTATTCCAGCAGTTTTACATTTTTCTACTGCAACTTTTGCTTCTTCTCTTGGCGGGTCTATCATTCCAACCATACCTATAAATATCAAGTCGTTTTCTATTTGTTTCATTTCTTCTTTTGAAGGAATATGGTCAATTTCTTTATATGCACAGCCTAGTACTCTTAAAGCGTCTTTAGCCATTTCTTCATTTTTTTCTCTTATTTGATTTACGTGTTCATTTATATTTTGATGTACTTCATTATTAATTTCATATGCAGAACATCTTTTTAATAATTCATCAATTCCACCTTTTGTAAATACAACATATTTTCCGTTCATTTCATTTACAGTTGTCATTAATTTTCTATCTGAATCAAATGGTATTTCTTGAACACGTGGAGTTCTATCATATATACTTGGATCAAAGTTTAAATTAAATGCCATATCTACTAATGCCGTTTCAGTTGGATCACCTGTTAAAGTCCCATCCTGTGATATTTTTGTATCATTACATAACATATTTGCATATACAAGTTTTTTTAGCTCTTTATCAATTTCATCTTCCTGAATATTGCTTAAATCTCTTATTGCATCATTCCAAAAAACTTTTTCAACTGTCATTTTATTTTGTGTTAATGTTCCTGTTTTATCTGAACATATAACTGTACTGCTTCCTAATGTTTCAACAGCTGGTAATCTTTTTACAATAGCATTTTTCTTTACCATTTTTTGAACACCTATTGCCAAAACAATTGTTGATACTGCTGCTAATCCTTCTGGTATTGCTGCAACTGCTAATGATACAGCCGTCATAAACATTTGAATTGGTTCTTTTCCTTGTATAAGGCCTACAACAAATATTACTACACAAATTATTAATGCCGCTATTCCTAATGTTTTTCCTAATTTATTTAATTTTTGTTGTAATGGTGTTTCTTGTTTTTCTGTTGAATTTATCATACCTGCTATTTTTCCAACTTCAGTTGTCATACCTGTTTCTACAACAATTCCTTTTCCCCTACCATATGTTACCAAACTTGATGAAAATAACATATTTTTTCTGTCGCCTATTCCAATTTCTGTCTCTTCTATTATTTCTGAAGTTTTTTCAACTGGCACAGATTCTCCTGTTAATGAGCTTTCTTGTGATTTTAAATTTACTTCTTCTACAATTCTTAAGTCTGCAGGTATATAATCTCCTGTATCTAAAACTACTAAATCACCTGGTACCAATTCTTTTGCAGGAACCACTTGCATATTTCCATCTCTTATAACTTTTGAAGCATGGTCACTTAATTTTTGTAATGCTTCTAACGATTTTTCCGCTTTACTTTCTTGTGCTACTCCTATTATTGCATTTACAAGTACCACTATTAATATTATTATTGTATCTGTAATTCCTTCTCCTTGATTAATTCCAACAATTCCTGATACTACCGCTGCTATTATTAATATTATTATTGAAAAATCTTTAAATTGGTCTAAAAATCTTTGAAATAAAGATTTCTTTTTTCCTGCTTGTAATTCATTATATCCTTTTTGTTCTCTTATTTTTTCAATTTGTTCCTCTTTTAGTCCATTTTCTTTGTGTGTACTTAATTCTTTTTCAATTTCTTCAATTTCTTTGTTAAACCAGTTTTTTTTCTCCATATTATTTCCTCCAAAATTTAGTATTTTGTGTGGTTCCTACATAATTACGTTCTTTATTTAAAATTTTTGGAATTTCGAGGCCACCACTTTGAATCTCTGCTTTTTTTTATTTTTTACTGTTTTTGTTATATTTATACATTGCTATTACTTTCATATAAAATGTACTTTAGACAAGTTTTTACGCAAAATATTTAGCTATGTAAAATTTTATATAATATAAATGAGACTTTTAAAAGGAACCTTATAGATAGCTTTATGCTAAAATTCCTTTTAAAAGTCTCACTTACTTAATTTTATTTAAGCTTACTAACCAGATAATTTCTTATCGCGACTGTTGACTAGTAATTTAAAGCTACTCCCTCTTAATTTTTATTTTACATTAATTATATCTTTACTTTTGATATTTTTTTAACATTATTTACTCTAATATTTACAAAAATTCAAATTTTGGTGACCCCTACGGGAATCGAACCCATGATTCCACCTTGAGAGGGTGGCGTCTTAACCGCTTGACCAAGGGGCCACATAAATAACTTTATTATTTATACCATTTTTTTAGTATTTAGTCAAGCAGTTTTATCTAAAATTTCTTTAAGTCTTTTATTTTGTTTTGTCAAATACAAGTAACCAATCAAAGCCTCAAATGCTGTTGAATACATATAGTCTTGAACATTTGCATTTTTTGGTAGATGATGATTTTCTGCATTTCTTCCTCTTCTTACTATATCTTGCTCTTTTTCTGTTAATTCTTCATATATATTCTTTAATGTTTCAGCTTGTGCTTTTGCCTTAACATGTTTAATAGCCTCTATATGTAATGCATGTGGCTTTAATTTTGTTTCATTTACTAATTTTGTTCTTATATATAATTCATAAACACAGTCTCCTACATACGCCCATGTTAAAGGAGGCATTAAATTTACTTCTTGTTCATCCTTTTTTAATTCTATAAAATCATTCATTATTTTTTCCTTTCACCCTGCTTTACTTAGGGTTGTTCTATTGTCATCTTTCCTAATTTTCCATTTTTAAATTCATCTAATATTAATCTTGATGTTTTTTCTTCATCAATTCTTCCACCAGACATTATACATCCTCTTTTTTTGCCTATTTCTAGCATTATTTCATAAATATTATTGTTTTCTGGTTGATCCTGATTCAATGTTTCTTCTACATAATTTTCATCTAATTTATATCTTTCACATAATTTTGTTCTATAATTTTCTAATAAAAATTTTGTTAATTGATATGCAATTTCTACTTTGTCCAATATTTCCTCTTTTATTGTTCCAGTAAAACATAAGTGTAGTGCTACTTCTTCGCTTTCAAATTTTGGCCATAATACACCTGGTGTATCTAATAATTCTATTTTTTCATTTATTCGTATCCATTGTTTTTGCTTTGTAAATCCAGGCTTGTTTCCTACACCTGCTGTGGTTCTTTTTGAAATTCTATTAATAAATGATGATTTGCCTACATTTGGTATTCCTAATATCATTGCTCTTATTTTTCTTCCTGTTCTTCCTTTTTCAGCATGAGCCTCTAAATCTACTTGCATTATTTTTTCTATTTGTCTAATGCATTCATCTATTCCTCTTCCTGAATTCGAGTCTACTAGTACTGCTGGTATATTTTTCTTTTTGAAGTATTCTATCCATAATTTGTTTTGTTTATCATCTGATAAATCACATTTATTTAACACTATTATTTTCTTTTTATTTTTTGTTATTTCTGCTATATTGGGATTTTGGCTTGATATTGGTATACGTGCATCTAATAATTCAATTACTATGTCTATTAATTTTAAGTCTTGTATTATTTGCTTTTTAGTTTTTGCCATATGGCCTGGGTACCACGATATCGGGGCAGAAAGACAACTTTTTTTCTCATCTTTTTCTCTATCCTTTTTTATCTTTTTTGGCATATTATAAATTCTCCTTTCCTATTATATATATTACATTATCTATATAAAATTTATTTACTTGCACAAACATCAGTTGTTATTATATCACATTTATTGTTTTTTATAAAGTCCATTGCTTCAAAATATTCATTTTTATACTTAAATACTATTTTTATATTACCGTCTGAACATACAAAAATATCATCTATTATCTCATCTACCACTTGCTTATTTATGCTTTTTATATCTTTATTAGATATAAATTTGTTTATCCACTCTTTGTTTTCATTGGTGTAGTGTTACAATTGATGTGAAACAAAAAATATAGAAAAAAAGTGATTCAAGTAGTATAATTGAATTGTCAAAATAAAAATTATACGAAAGGACTTGAATCACTTATGAATAAAATTATAACACAAAATCAAAAAAATATAAAGAGATATTTACCACATGAAATAAAAACAAGAGAAAATGCAGTAAAAATGTATAGAAATTGCAATGATATAGGATATGTATGTAGAAAATATCATATATCAAGGACATCATTATGGAGATGGAATAAAAAATATGATGGAAGCAAAGAGAGTTTAGAAGATAAGTCACATAGGCCATTAAGTAAGCATCCAAAAGAACATACAGAAACAGAAATAAAATGGATAAAAGATTTAATAAAAAGAAATCCACATATAACATTAAATGAAATATGGTATAAGTTAAAAATAAATAAAGGATATACAAGAAAACCAGCATCATTATATAGAGTATTAAGAAAAATAGGATATTATAATAATCCAGAAATAAAAGGAACATCAAAGAAACATAATCAAAAATATCATACACCAACAGAGATAGGGAAAAAATGGCAAATAGATGTAAAATATGTACCAAAAGAATGCAAAACAGAAGGAATGACAAAAGATATAAATTATTATCAATATACATGTATAGATGAAGCAAGTAGAGAAAGATATTTATATTGGTATGAAGAACATAGTGCAGCATATACGGTGGATTTTGTAAAAAGATGCATAAGATATTATGGCTATAAAACAGAAGAAATACAGACAGATAATGGAGTAGAATTTACGTTTAATAGATCAGATGTAAAAAGAGAACATCCAATGGATACATTATTGAAAGAAATAGGAATAAAACACCACAAGATAAGACCAAGAACACCAGAACATAATGGAAAAGTAGAAAGAAGTCATAGAAATGACAATGAAAGATTTTACAGTTACTTAAAATTTTATAGTTTAGAAGATTTAAGAAAACAAGAAGCAGCATACTTAAAAAGGTCAAACAGAATACCAATGGCGGTGTTAGGATATTTGACACCAAAAGAAAAAAGAGAAGAATTAAAAAAAGCATAAATATGAAACGAATTCAATCATACTATTTGAAAGAATTTGTTTCACATCATTGACATATATACATGTTTTTTCAACATAATTTAAATGTTTATATTTCTTTTCTTCTTTTTTTCTGTTATAATTATTTTGACACATAACTTACAAATCCTTTCAATGTTTTCTTGACAATCACATTGTATCATTTGTAATCTTATGTGTCTATTTTTATTTCAAAGTGCGTCACTTAATTTTACCATTTATAACATTATAGTGTTTATATAGTTGTATTTTACTTTCTTTTTGTAAAAGGAGAGCATTTTAAATTGCTCCCCTTTCTTTCTCTTTAGACAATTTCTTCTACTGTCAGATTATCCCTCTAATTTCAAGTCCTCTACTCTTTGCATTCGCATTATCGAAATTTCATAGGCATCTCTGTATTCTCCTGCCTCTGAATCCTTTGAATATCTTTTAAAATACACTCTGCTTTGGACTCTACCATAGAGCTTTACTCGATTTCCCACTTCAAACTCGCTTACCCACTGAGCTACTCTGCCCCATGCAATACACGGAATGTAATCCGATTTTCCATATGGTCTGTTAACTGCAATAAGTAAATCTGTTATTTGTCTTCCTGAAGGTGTCTTTCTAAATACCTGTGGTTTGCAAAGATACCCATCAAGATAAATTAAGTTTGCGTTTGTGATTTCTTCCAGTTCATCTTCATCTTCATAGATGTTAATAGCCGTTACAAACAAAAATAACTGCAAATGTTTGCGACCATCTTCCCCCAATTTATTATAGGATCTGAACTGTCCTGCTACTTCTACCCATTTACCTTCAAGTGATTTCTTCATCATTTCTCGTCCTATCAGTAAATCAGATACAACTATTGGAACTAAATCTTCTGTCCCACTTAATCTTTCTACTCTGACTCTTGTACGATAGAACTTCTCCCACAGTACTTCATGGCTGTACTCAAGTTCAGCCTCAATTCTGCCACTAACAAATACTTTGTTAAACTCACTAAAAAGTCTTTCTTGAGATGAGTTTTCCTCCCGTCTTGTTATGACATTGTTTTCCCGTCTTGCTACTCCTGTTTCATCTGACATTGTACTGTCCTCCTGCTCTATTTTTTTTTGCTTATAGTACATTCAGTAGAAGAATTATTCTAAATTGTTTACATACCAAAATTCTGTGTATGTGTTCAAATTAAGAAATAATTTCTTCATCTTTATATATAAACAATACACTTATTATATCACTATTTTTCATTTTTGTAAAGTTATGTAAATAGTAAAACTCCACCAGATACATCTAGTGGAGTTTTACCTTAATACCAAGATTACAATATTACATCAGTCGGTAAAGTCCGAGAAGTTCTCGATTTCACTCTCAAACATAATAATCTTCTGCAATTCTGAAAGGAAAGTCAAAAGTTTTACCTTTTTACCACTTTCATACTTCTGCACAAAATCATTGACAAATTTTGAGAATGTCATACGAACTGCCATCGTCTGTTCAATAGGAATATTAGCCTCTACAAAAATGATATCAAAAGCCATTCTTCCCTTTCTGACAGCCGTGCTTGCAATTTCAACAATCTGTTTCTGCTCTTTTGCTGAAACCTTGTTTAGTCCCATTGCTCCCAAAACATAACGGACTCTTTCTTCAACAGGTTGTGTTTTATCAACACTTGCCAATGTTTCCTCAAAGTCTTTGATTTCTGGCATACATTCCATCTTAACTCTCGGTTTAGGAATGACACCTTCATCAAATTCTCCTGTTTTTTCTTCAACATTCATCATTGTCTTTTCTGTTGCTTGTTCATTAGAGTTTTCTTCTGTAGAATGTTCATCTACTTGATTAAAAGAATACTCTTTATACTGTCTAGTAGCATTCAGAAATGACAACATTTTTGCTGAATATTCTTTCAGCTTTTCGGAAACCTGCTGACAAGCCCAAATCTTGTCCCACTGTGTATAGAAAACATTCTTCGCCTTTAAAGCCTTTTCTAATTCTCTCCATGTAATCTTATCAACTTCTGCAGATACGATTACTAAATTTGTAAAGAGTTCCTGTCTTTTATCCATTTCCAACCATTCTGCTACTAATTTCGCAAAATGCCCAAAAGAAGTTGCTTTTTTTGCAATTTCTTCTAATTCCGGAATGTTTATTGATGTCGGCTCTGGCTTTGCTTCTTTCGTAGACTCTACCTTTCTAGTTGCTGGTCTGCCTCTTTTCTTTTTTGGCTGTTCAGTCGGTTCAGAGTTTTCACTCTCTGCTACTTCCTGTTCAGTCTGCTCGGAGTTCTCACTCTCTGCTACTTTCTGTTCGGTCTGCTCGGAGTTCTCACTCTCTGCTACTTCCTGTTCGGTCTGCTCGGTGTTCTCACTCTCTGCTACTTCCTGTTCGGTCTGCTCGGAGTTTTCACTCTCTGCTACTTCCTGTTCAGTCTGCTCGGGGTTTTCACTCTCTGCTACTTCCTGTTCGGTCTGCTCGGAACTTTCTCCTCCTGCATTTTTCTGTTCAGAGTCATTTTCTGTTTCAACCTTTACGGTTTCATCTTCTTTGTACTCTTTCAAGTTCTTACCGTAGTTCAGCTCAATTACTTCGCAATGGTTTATTGCATCGATGATTGCCATAGGAGGTTGCCGGAAAACAATTTCCAGTTTTGCCTCTTTGCCTCTTACTACAATGCTACTTGCAGGATTAAAGTCCTGAAAAAATGCTCTAATCAAATGTTCAGCATTTTTTTCCTGCTTAAACCTTACCTTTGCCCAAAACTTACTCATCGTGTTTCTCCTTTCATTGTTAAAAAGGTTAATAGGTACAAATGTATCTTGGTATTTCCATGATTTTTCGATATTTAGCAAATTAAACGATTGCTAAAATACAATAAATACTTTGGAAATATTCCAATACAGCTTATATTATACTACGAATTTACATAATTTGCAACAGTTGAAAAAAAATAACTATGAATAATTTATGATATGATCACCCCATAAAAATAATTTATGAAAAGTTCACCCCATGATATAATGGAGGCATGAGAACAGAAATGAATAAAAAAGAAAATTTAAAAGCATCAGTAATTGAATGTTGTATTAATGTAACAATGACAATAAAAGTTGCAGCAGATAGGTTAGGTTTTTCAGAGCGCTATGTTAAAAAATTGAAAGCGAGGTATAAAAAATTAGGTGCTTCATCCATGTTACATGGAAATTGTGGAAAACAACCAAAACATACAATAGATGCAGAAACAAAAAGTAGAATTATTGAAATATGGAAACAACCAGAATATGAAGAGTGTAATTTTAAACATTTTCAAGAATTTTTAAAGGAAGATTATAATATTGCAATAAGTTATACCGCTTTATATAATTTATTACATCAAAAAGGATATAAAAGTCTCAGAAAACACAAAAAAGTCAAAGTACATAATAGACGTAAAGAACGTTCTTCAGAAGGCGAACTTTTACAAGTTGATGGTACACCATTTCAATTTTTTTATGGAGACGATAAAATGTATTGTTTGCATGGATTTATAGATGATGCAACACATCAAATTACAGGATTATATTTATCGGAAAATGAATGTATGCAAGGTTATTTAGAAGTTACAAAACAAACATTAAAAAATTTTGGAATACCATTAGCGTTATATGCAGATGGATCAAGTATCTTCTTTCCAAAAGATAAAGAATTAACAATAGAAGAACAATTAGCGGGAATAACAGAACCGTCAACACAATACGGAAGAATGATGAGCGAATTAAATGTAAAGTTAATCCATGCAGGTTCTTCACAAGCAAAAGGCAGAGTAGAAAGATTATGGAATACATTGCATGATAGACTTAGAACAGAATTTAGAGTTCATAAAATAAAAACATTAGAAGAAGCAAATGAATTTCTAATAAAATATATTCCAAAATTTAATAAGAAATTTAGTATAGAACCAAAAAATAAAAAAAGTTCATTTTTAAAATTACCAGAATATGTTAATATCGATTACATTCTTTCGGTAAAATATACAAGAACAATAGATGTAAGTAATTGTATAAGCATTAGTGGAACAACATTTTTAATAGAAACGAAAGAAATACTTCATAAAAAGAAAGTTGAAATATGTATAAGTAAAAGAATTGGAATGAAAGTAAGATTTAATGATAAATGGTATAAAATAATACCAATTTCTATGCAAAATAAGAAAAGCTTCAAATCAAACGAATCAGTTGAAGCAATTATAGAAAATTTTGTATATTTCTATTGCTTAAAGAACGAAAGATTATCGGCTTAACATGAGAACAATTTAATAATACACTAAATTTATGATAAAGTCAAAGGGTGTGTCAAAAATGGCGCACCCAGGGTGAACAAATCATAAATTAATTTTATCAATTTAGGGTGTCCTAATCAAAAATTATTGACAACAGCGTTATTTTCTCTTTTATAAATAAATTCTGCACAAAGGTTACCCTCTGTGCAGTTTCAATAATGGAATAATTGTCTATAAAATCTAGCCATTTTTTTGTTTTTCTAAGTCTATAACTTTATCTGACTTAAACTCTCTTAAGATAAGCCTTTTAAAGTTATCCCTTTTTTCTTGTGAAATCTTACCATTTTTCAGCAATTCATCAAATTCTAACTTCGTTTGTTTAATTCCCCTTTCTATGAGAATATATTCAACTCCAGCACTAAGCGCTAGGATAATTTCAGACTGGATCTGAAAGTGTATCCACAAATTAACCGCTTCAAGATCTTCACATTTTTTTAGCTCTTCAGGTAAGCTTTCCTTGCAATCTTCTATGATTGCAACACTATGCCCCTCTTTCCGAAGTTTTTCTGCTAACACATTCATGAATTTTTTCTTCACATCTGTTTTGCCAAGGAATTCCATAATTGTTTGTTTTTCTGTTTTTAGCATATTCATGCCTCCTCATAATGTTACGTTAATTAGTTAGCAATATTATGACATAAAAATGAACTACAAACCAAGTAGTTCATTACATAGTCCTATAATTATTTTTATCTGCTCTATCATCCAATTTTCTATCAAATTCTTCATTTTTATAAAACCAATCTGTTTTTTTGTCTTTAGGATTCTCTTTTCTATTTTTATCTAACAATAAATCTAATAATACAGCCAACGGTAAAATTATTCCAATTACAGAAAATATAAAATCCGTACTCTGCGCTACTGTCAATTGTCCATTATTAGCCATAATATTTAATTTATCTGTTACATCTCCTCCAAAATATACAGCATGGATTGCAAGGTACAATAAACTACCCACTAATTTCCTTTTTACAATCAAAATAGCACATACCAGTGTTGCAAATAAAATTACTATTTCAAATGTTTCATTTATTGGTGTAATTCCAAGAAAATTACTTCCCATTTCTGCAGATAAAGTAATAACTATTCTAAGAATCCAAAATACTATCATAAACATTACTACTAAATATGTTGAAAATTTTTTCATAACTCTTCCTCCGTTTTCTTTTCATAATATACAACATCTGTTCTTTTGGGACATTTTTGTCCCATCAGATCAGAAACGTCCCAACTGGCCCCTGGCCAAATTGGCCCTGTCCAAAAAGAACCGTCCCCATTGGACAGTTCTTTAAAATTAATCTACAAAGTCAAAATCATCTTTAAATTTTTCTTTGAATATTTCAAATACTTTGTTTAATGTGTCTTCATCTTCTACACTTACATATGATTCTTCTTCTGAGTCTTCATCATCATTGTCTTCTACTTTTAGTATTACAACTTCTCCTTCGTCCTCTTCTCCTTCGTCTGTTACTGGCAATAATACTACATATTCTTCATCTTCTAAGTCTATTAAATCTAAAAATTCAAATTTTACTTCATTTCCATCTTCATCATTTAATATTACTATGTTATCTAAATCTTCTCCCTCATAATTTTCGTCCATAATTTAAATTCTCCTTTCTTTTAGCTATATTAAAGTGCTTACAAACTTTAACTGCTATTTTTATGAATTATTTATTTCATAATTTTATATTTAATAAATTAAATATCGTAATTATAATATCTTATTTTTAATTTTTTTGCAACCATTTTATAAAATTTTTTATATTATTTTTAATTGTTAATATTACAATTTCTATTTATATATGTTTCTAAAATATACACCGCAGATATAGTATCTACAATATCACGTTTTTTATTCTTATTGATGTCTAAAAAGTTCATAGTTTTATGAGCTGCAACAGTTGTAAGTCTCTCATCTATGGTTTCAATTTTTAATTTATTATATTTGCATTTAAGTTTATGTATAAATTGCTCTGTTTTTTCTGCTCTAACAGTTTTTTCTCCTTTTAAATTATATGGCATACCTACTATTAAAGTATCAACTTCATATTTTTCTAATATTTCATCTAATCTTCTTAAAACTATTTTATCAGAATTATTTCGTTGAATTGTTTCTAATCCTTGTGCCGTAATATTAAGTGGATCTGTTATCGCTATTCCAACTCGTGCATCTCCATAATCTATTCCTAATTTTCTCATTATTCGTCCTCTAATCCTAACCCTATATAGCTCTTTACCATTTTTTCTAATAATTCATCTCTTTCTATTGTTCTTATTTTATTTCTTGCATCATTATAACTTGTTATATAAGTTGGATCTCCTGATAATATATAACCTACAATTTGGTTTATTGGATTATATCCTTTTTCTGTTAAAGCCTGATATACTTCCTTTAGTATTTCCTTTGCTTTAGTATTTTCTTCTCTTTCAACTTGAAAGCTCATTGTTTTATCAAAATCCATTGTTCTTACCTCCTTTAACTTTATTATATAAATCAGTTTTTTCCAATTTATATATTAGTAATATCACTTTCTTCCTCATCACAATTGTCTAAATATTCTTCTTGCTTTTTCAATATTTCTTCAAGACCTGTTCCCTTATAATATGTTGATAATGTAAAGTTTAATCTTGGAAATGCTGATATTTTTTCATTTTCTTCCAACTTAATTTCTGTATTTTCTATTTTTTCTTTTAAATCATTTACAAATTCAACAACACCATTTAACTCTACACCTGAAAATACTATTACAAATTTAGGTCCCATATATCTAATATACACATATTGATCTGATATATTAGATTTTATATATTCACTAATTTTTTCTATAACTTGATTTCCTAATTCTCTGCAACATTTATGATTAATTTCTTCTAAATTTGTTATTTTATACATACATACTGTTGAAGTTGTATATTGATCTATTATTTTTCTTCCTTCACCATATAAATATTCTTCTGAATATAATCCAGAAAATAAATCTTTTCTAACAATTGATTCTAGTGTTTTTTGATGTACAACTGTTTTTAATACTGCAACTATATTATCTTTTATTACCTCTAAAACAGTTGTATCAACATTGTCAAAGTCATGTGGTGTTCCACTTTCTATTATCCAATATCCTATATAAACATTATCTATATATAATGGAAAGAATATTGCTGATTTAGCTCTTCCAAATTCCATTTTTTGATATGGTAATCTTTCTTGGTCATTGTTTACTGTAACATACTTAGGGGTTGCTTGTGCTATACTGTCTTTAAACATGTCCACATCTTGTAATGAACGTAATGCATCCCAATGTATTTGGTCTACATTTGAGGCTTTTATTTCATATTCAGCTCCATTAAAGACAACAATAGTTGAATATTTTATTTCATATTTTTCTATTAGTATATCATTAATTCTTTTTATTTTATCATCTACTGTAGATGTTTCGCCTATAGTACTCATAAAATCTTGAACTACTGATAGATTATTTATTTTCTGGTTAATATTTTTATATGTTTGTATTTTTTTATGAATGCTAACATTATACATTATTAATCCTAAAACTGCTATTATTAATATTACTATTACTACTGCTAACACCTTTTTCCCCCCTATTGTTATTTTTTAATATCTATTTTTCATTTGGTTAAGTGTTGAATTCATACTTGGTGAAAAAACACTATTTCTTTCTACTGTTGGTGGTACATATGTTGACTTTCCTGATACTACAGGATATACCATATTTGCTAATTCATTTAATATTTGTAGTATATTTTTTGGATATCCTTTTGTTGATACTTCACATTCTATTATATTCTCTAAATATTTTGTATACACTTCCTCATTAAATGGAACAGCTATATATCTTACAGTATTTTTATCAAATAATTCTGTCATAAATGACATTGCTGGATCATTATAATATGCCATTCCTCCTATTATTGTTTTGTCATTTACTCCCCTTAATTTTAATGCTTTATTTAACACAACTCTTAATTTATTTTGATCTAATACATTTCTTGATTTTAATTCTCTTAAAAATGCTGTTAACGGTTGTATTGTTAATATATCAAATGTTTGAACTAAATAAATTTCTTGTGTTTTTTCAAAATATTGTATTGGTGTATCAAAATCACAATCAATTAATACTAATGAATGTTTTTTCAATAAAGTTTGTAATATAGTTCCTGCATTTTCTATTCCTTCTGTTTCATCTGGTAATGATGTATATACTGTTAAATTTTTATTTACTTGTATTCCACTCGCATTATCTTGTAATAAATTTGATATGCTATTCATGGCAATTTTTCTTAATTCTTCGTCATTTTTTGTATAAATATAATATGAATTTCTATTTTTAGTTGTATCTAATATTGCTGTATCTATTCCCATTTTTGATGTTAAATCTGCAACATTGTTAACTATAAAAGATGTACCATTTTTACTTGTCCCTATAAAACATGCTACTTTTTTATCAGATGTCAATAATCTTGATATATCTATATTTTCATAAGTTTCATTTACATTTTGTAATCTTGTTTCTGGTTGATTAAAACTATTGTAACTATTTCCATAATTAATACCATTGTTATAGTTCATTCCACTATACATTTGATTATTTTGAACATTTTCTTGTTGACTATGTTGGTATGTTGATTGTTCTTGTTGTTCATTTTTTGAATCAAATCCTGAAAAAATAGTTTCATCTTCATTTATATCGTTTTCTTCAAATCCTGGTAAAACTGTGTCTTCTTCTTGTGGTTGATTTTCAAATCCTGGTAAAATTGTATCATTTTCTTGAGGTTGTTCTTCAAATCCTGGTAAAATTGTATCTTCTTTCTCTTCTTTATTTTCAATACCAGGCAACGCTATATTTTCTTGTTCTTCTATAACTGGATTTTTTCTTGGTCTTCCTCTTCCTCTCTTTGGTGCACTATTTTCATTTTGAACTGGAACAGGATTTTTTCTTGGTCTTCCTCTTCCTCTTTTTGGTGGTTCAATTGAAGTAGATTCTTTCATTTTTTCTTCTTTTTCTTGAACTTCTGGAATTTCACTATTTTGCATTTGATTTATTCCTTGGGCTTGATTTGAAATTTGATTATTAATTTGGTCATTAAGTAATTTATCTATTTCATCATAAGCATTTTCCTCAAACATAGGTCCAGCAACTTTTGTATTCATATTTTCTTCAAACTTAGGTCCTACTTTTCTTACGTCTGTTACTGTCTTTCCTTGAACATTTTCTATAGGTTTTACTACATTTTTTACCTTTGCTAATTTCTTAGTACTACTCATATTAACTGAAGATGGAATAACTACAGGTTTAGACAATATTTTTTCATTATTTCCCATATTTAATAGTTTTTCACTTGTTCCTTCTTTTTGTTCTTTCTTTACACTTTGAGCTCTTAAATTATCAGAAATTTTACTATTAAATGAAATTATTTCTTGATATTTTGGTGATTTTTCTTCAAGAACTGCTCTTACATTTAGTGGTAAAAATTTGCTTATTATTCTTAATTGGATATCATTATATTGTGAAGCGATATTATCAAAACTTTCTACATATTTTTTTTCATCTTTTCCTAATCTTTTATAATGTGCTAAAATATTTTGTATTTCTACTTCACTTACATCATTTTCACTCTCTGCTTGATATGAAACATCATCAGAGTCTATTTTATAGTATGTTTTTGCTTCTTTTTTTAATCTTGGTTTATTTAGTAATTGACAAACATTGTCAACACTTCTGTCATTCCCAATTAATGCATTATAAATTCCTATTCCAAATAATTTTACTAACATTTCTTCAGATTTTTCTCTTCTATCTGAACAAATCAAAATTATTGGAATATCATCACCTTTTAAATTTGATGCTTCATCACTAATACTATCTAATTTATCGAATATAAATTTATCTATTTGTGAATATTGTGTATTTGTAAATGCCTCTAATTCTTCACTTATTACTATTCTGTCATAGTTTTTATCCTTTTGTAATTCTTTTAGTATTGCATTGAAGTAATATACATTTTTGTATGAAATAATTTCTTTATAATTTTTTTGATATCTCTTTACTATTGCTTCAGATACCTCTTCATTACTTACTGCAAATAAAACTTTCATTTGTTACCCCCTTCCAAATTTTACAAACATTGCAAATGCTAAAGGTAAAATTTGGCATATTATTAATAATGTAACAAAAGTTACAATTAACCCCATTCCTTTTTCTAGTGTATCTAGTTTTCTGATACCTATTACATATTGATGTATAGCCCCTATTGCTATTCCTATAAAGCAAAATGGTATACTATATATTCTTACTAAATTTAAAATATATGCTACTAATCCATATGAATCTGAACCATATTTTTTTTGATAGTCTTCTAATGATTTTGTTTGTGTATCTTTTATTTCTACAAGTTTACTCTCTGTTTTTTCATCTATAGCTTTTTCTTCTGCATACACTTTACTTGAAAAAGTAAATATTCCCATTATCATTACTAATATTGTGAATATTGCTAATGTTTTTTTCATTATTTTAGCCCCTTTCTTATTTTCCTAAAACTACTTATTTTTTTACGTTTTTTATACCTATATATCATACAATAACTTCAAAAAAATATCAAGGAATTTTACAAAAAATTTACAATTTATTATATAAATAATGCATATGAGAAAAAACTGCATTTGCCCAATTTTTATCACTCGCATATTTTGTATTAATACCCTTTAATGTTGCTCCATTATAATATGAACCAACTGCTTTTTCTCCTCCATAAATACTTGTCCCAGCAGGATTCAAATAATATTTTACAAATACCCTTGCTAGCAGATCTATACTTTCTGAATAATTAGAAAAATTATAAGCTCCATTATACGGATTTGAATCATATGCTCCATATCCGAATAAATTATTTTTCTGCACTGCTATTTTAGATGTTCCCCATCCACTTTCATGAATTCCTACAGACGCAACAAATATTCCATTTATATTATATTGTTTTTCTATATAGTAAAAATATTCTGCATTATTTTCAAATATTTTATTTTTATCTTTGCTATCTGATAATACTTTTTTAAATTGTTCTAATGTTAATCCACTTGGTTTGTTTAATTGCATATTTATACTAAGTGTAGCTAATAGTTGTTCTTTTGTTTTTGTTTCTAATATTGTTTGTTTTTGTTCTTCACTTGCATTTGGATTTATGTATATTGTGCATTCAGATTTAACCCATCCTATTATATTTTGATATGATATTTTATACCAGTTTTGAGTTATCTCTAATAATTTTAATTCGTCATCCTTTTTTAGTGTTGTTATTTTTCTACTTTCTTCTTCTGCTTCTGCTCTTACTGCTAATTCATCAGATGTAACATATATTTTATCTCCGACTTTTACTTTATAATTGCTTGTATAACTTGCTCCGCCTATCTCTATTATTTTATTTGCTGATGCTTTTGTTATTGTTGCATTTGTTTGTTCTTCTTTTATTTGATTTCCATCTTTATCATATGTTGTTTTTATTGTTATTTCTTGTTTTCCTTGTCTTCCTTCTTGTACAACTACTGATATTCCTTTTGGTATCTCTTTGTTTGTTCTATATTGTGTTAAATATTCCAATGTTTCTTCTTTTTTTGTTATTTGTTCTGTTTGTCCATTATTCGTATTTTCATTTATTATTTTTTCTACATCTATTTGATCCGCATTACTTATTTTTTGGCCGTTACTTGTATTTTCATTTTTTAAATTTGTTGTTGTTTCTTTTGCATATGCTTTATTTATCGGAAAGTACATATTAAAAAACATTACTATATATAAAATAGTAAAGAAAGCAAATACTGAATATATTATTGTTTTTAGTGTTATTTTTATCTTGTTTTCTTTTGTTTTCATTTTATCACCTATTTATATTTTAATATTTATGTATAACTTTGTCAAACTATTTTTTATTAATTTATCAAGCATTATTTCCATAATACTAAAACAATAAAGTTCAAACATTGATACTGAAGAAAGCCACAAGTTTTAAACTCATGGCTTTCTTCAACTTAATAGCGATTAATTATTCGTTTTACATACTCTAAGTCAACATCGTTACAAGAAATTCGCATCATACTTTTGTCGTGTTTTGCACCAACTTTCGCCAAAATTTCTACAATCTTGTCATTAATGTCCTTCATTATCGGTTCGTCCTGTTCATAAGAATGAACTACCATATAGACATTCGGCACAAACGGATACGTATAATGATTGTCTTTCATCACCCATAAAATACCGCCAACAACTATATCCTCCAGCATCTGTGCACCACCGTTTGTCGGTGATATCATTGATGTTTTAAGAACATCAAATGCCATTCGGATATCTTCTTTCTTTTTCGAGTATATAGGATCAGAGTTAAATCTCATTTGACCTATTAACCGCTGACTGTCTCTCTCAAAGATATCGAGATAGACTTTCGGATTTCGTCCTTCCTCTCTGTCAATGGTTGATACTCTAAAGAACACCTTGCCTGAATGTTGTAACATAAGACTTCCTCCTTTAATATTAAAGATTTTACTTATATAGTATATCATTTATATTATGTGAAGTCAAATATTTGTCTTTATATTTAAAAATTATATTCCCCCAGTATTATATACCTGAGGGAATTATTTCTATTATTTACAATCATTCATATAAAATTTTTTCTCTGCTAGTTTATCCTGAACTCCACGTAGTGCTTCACCAAATCTTTGGAAATGCACGACTTCTCTTTCTCTTAAATATCTTAGTGGATCTATTACATCTGGATTATCTCTACATAAATCTATCAATTTTTCGTAAGTTGCTCTAGCTTTTTGCTCTGCTGCTAAGTCTTCTTGTAAGTTTGCAATTGGATCACCTTTACATGCTATATATGCTGCTGTAAATGGTGCTCCTGCTGCTGATTGTGGATACACATCAACACCATGGTCTGTATAATATGGTCCTAATCCTGCTTTCTCTATTTCTTCTATTGATGCACCTTTTGTTAATTGATGCACTATTGTTCCTACCATTTCTAAGTGAGCTAATTCTTCAGTACCTATATCATTTAATATTGCTTTTGCATTTTGGTCTGGCATACCAAATCTTTGAGATAAATATCTTAGAGATGCTGCTAATTCTCCATCTGGTCCACCATATTGAGATATTATTACTTTTGCCAATCTTGGATCTGGACATTTTATATTAATTGGATATTGTAATGTTTTATCATAAGTCCACATTAGTTCATTCCTCCTTCCCAAGGCCATGGTTCTTCAAGCCATCTCCATTTATTACAAGGGAAATTTATAGTTAAAGGACCATAAACTTTTTGATATTTATCTTTTAAATCTTTTGCCTCTCTGCAGTATTTTCTGTGCAAGCAAAGTGCTTTATCGTCTGTTGGGTGTGTATCTAAATATAAAGCAAGTTCAGTTATTGCAAAATCGTAGCATCTTATTTGTTGTAACATTTCTTCCTTTTCACAACAATCTATTGTCCTTCCTTGCATATTGTTCATTTCGGGCATTGTATTCATCATATTCATATTTGACATCATATTTGTATTTGATGTCATATTAAAATTATTCATCATATTGTTATCCATATTATCATTGCAATTACAATTTCTATCTTCTTCTATTGACATTTGTTACAGCCCTCCTTTATAGTATTTGTTGCTGCTATATACTCTATTTCACGCATAGATTGGCATGGAGTATATGGGCTAACTAATTCTGGAAATATTGTTCCCATTTTTAGTCCTACACATGGTTTAAATGTTTTATCCATATATTGGATTGGTACATAACTTTGACCTAACATTGGATTTTCTGGAAATACATTGTCTTCTTCTTCAAATCCACATTCACAACAATCCATATATTCGTTTTGATTACAACTAAAATTCATATTGCCTATATTTGAGCATTTATCTTCCATTATGTCGTTTTGCTCTTCACATGAATTGTTTTGATAATTATTATTCATACAATAACATTTTCTTCTTCCAAACATTTTGTTTCCTCCTTTATTTTTATTATATGAGGATTTTCGACATTTGCTACTACTAATTATTTTAAGGATATATACATTTATTATATAATTATCTTTATATAACAAAAATAACATAAAATAAAAACTAGTAGAAATAATCCTACTAGTTTTTATTTTTGTAATTTTATTAACTAAATTTTTGCAACACTTGCAACAACTTTGCTTTCTTCAGCATTTGGTAAGATACTAGATCCTCCTGAAATTACTATTGTATCTCCTTTTTCTAATATACCTTTATCTTGTAATTTTTTAATTCCATTTTCAACTGTTGTATCAATGTTATCATTTTTTTCAACATAAACTGGAGTTACGTTCCAAGCTAATGCTAATTGGTTAAATGTTCTTCTATTATCTGTTATAGCTAAGATTGGGCATCCTGCTCCAAGACCTGCTAATTTTCTTGCAGAATCTCCTGAATTTGTATAACATACAATTGCATCTGCTTCCATATTCATTGCTGTAACACATGTTGAATATGCAACTTTTGTTTCAAAATCTGATAAATCCATATTATCATTTTCTTTAAATCTCTTCCAGTAATTAATTTCTGGTTCAACTCTATTTGCTATTTTAACCATTGTTTGAACGCATTCAACTGGGTAATCACCTTGAGCACATTCTCCAGATAACATTATTGCACTTGTTCTATCATAGATAGCATTTGCAACATCACTAGCTTCTGCTCTTGTTGGTAATGGTTGGTGTGTCATTGATTCTAACATTTGTGTAGCTGTTATAGCTGGTTTGCATAATCTGTTAGATGTTTTGATTATTCTTTTTTGAATTACAGGTGGTTCTGTAAAGTCTGTTTCTGTAGCCATATCTCCTCTAGCAATCATTTGAGCATCTGCTTCTAATAATATGTTATCTAAATTTGATATACCTTCAACATTTTCAATTTTTGTTATTATTTGAATGTCTTTTCCACCATTTTCATCTAATACTTTTCTTACTTGTCTTACATCATCTAAGTTTCTTGCAAATGAAATTGCAACAAAATCATAATCATGTTCACAAGCTGTTTTTAAATCTGCTATATCTTTTTCAGCTAAACCTGGTAATCTAATTACTGTTCCAGGTAAGTTCATTGTTTTTCTACTTCCTAATCCATTTCCATGAACTACTGTACAAACTATATCTTTTCCAGTAACTTCGTCAACTTTTAATTCAATTGCTCCATCATCTATTAATATTTTTGTACCTGGTTGTACGTCTTTATATAATTCTTTATATGTTACAGAAACTCCTTCTTCGTTTCCTTCAATATCTTCATTGAATAATGTGAATTTTTGTCCATCCTTTAATTCAATTTTTTTATTTTTTCCTGTGTATAACATTCCTGTTCTTATTTCAGGACCTTTCATATCTAATAATAATGCTACTGGTATATCTAATTCTTTTCTTAATCTGATTATGTTTTCTGTTTTTTCAGATTGTTCATCCCAGCTTCCATGAGAATAGTTAACTCTTGTTACATTTAAACCAGCTTCAAATAATTCTTCTAATTTGTTTTCACTTGCTGGTCCTATTGTTCCAACTATTTTTGTTTTTCTTAAAGCTTTCATTTCTTTAAAATTCCTCCTTCTAAAAATTACAACTTCGGCTATTATAACATAGATTGTGGTAATTATTCAATAGTTTTTTTAATTTTTATTAATTCTTGTTATATTTTTCACTTTATTGGTATTATCATCAATTTCAAATAATACACTATTAAACATTGTTTCACCTGTTGCTATTTTATATCTTTCTGGAAGTGATGTTACAAATCTTTTTAATGCTGCATCTTTATCCATTCCTATTACTCCATTTTTAGGTCCTGTCATTCCTATATCTGTTATAAATGCAGTTCCCTTTTCTAGGATTTGTTCATCTGCTGTTTGAGTATGTGTATGTGTTCCAAAAATTGCTGTTATTTCGCCATCTAAATAATATGCCATTGCTTTTTTTTCGGCTGTTGCTTCTGCGTGAAAATCATACATTATAATATCCGCTTCTTCTTTAACTTTTTGGGCAATTTCTTTTACAACCTCAAAAGGATTATCTAACATAATATTTATTTCTGCTCTACCTAGTGCATTAATAACAGCTATTTTCTTATCTTTACATTTATAAATATTATATCCCTTTCCACAAACTGCTTTTGGATAATTAGCTGGCCTTATTAATTTTGGATCATCTATAAACTTAAAAATTTCTTTTTTACCCCAAGTATGGTTTCCCATTGTTACACAATCCGCTCCAGCAAATAATATATCTTTAAAATTTTTCTCTGTAAGCCCCATTCCCTCTGCTGCATTTTC
>ERZ840057.1169-NODE-1169-length-23328-cov-3.356551_pt1 | contig 23328 bp, 25 predicted proteins | sample MGYA00519907_ERZ840057 | MGnify/ENA primary metagenome ERZ840057 (study PRJEB31850, sample SAMEA3708862) | human gut metagenome | biome: human gut; feature: human-associated habitat; material: faeces | place: China | collected 2014 ...
AAGTACAGATATTGTATTTCTGCATGATGGGAACATAAGGAGTCCATATAAAGGCATGGAACACCGGTCATGACGGAAGCCTTGGAACGGCACACGCCAACAGTACGAAAGATATGATTTCCCGTGTGGAGACGATGGTACTGATGGGGATGGAACTGCCGCTTGAGGCGGTGCGAAGACAGATTGCGTCCGGGGTGGAACTTCTGGTGCATCTGGAACGGGCAAGAGATGGAAAACGGCAGGTTGCGGAGATCGCAGAGATTCTCGGATTTGCAGAGGGAGAGGTGCGGATGCATGGGCTATACAAAAGGGAAAAGGATCAGCTTAAAAAGACCGGAGAGCTGGCACACAGGGAGAAACTGGAACGGTGCTTCGGTGAGAACGAATTATAAAACGTATGTATTTTCCAAAAAAGAGTGGATCTTTTGCCTGTTACAGAGCATCGGGATTACGGGAGTTGTGAATCTGTTCTGTTACCGTTCCTGGTGGGCGTGGGGACTGGTGATCCCGGTTGGCATCTGGTATACCAGATGGAAGCAGAAAGAGATGGCAGAGCGAAGACGGCGAATTCTGCAAAATCATTTTAAGGATGTGTTGCAGAGTTTACAGACGGCAGTACGGGCGGGATATTCGATGGAGCAGAGTGTAACGGAATGTCGCAGGGAGATGGAGCGGCTTTTCGGAGAGCGGGATGATCTGGTGAGAGAACTGCGGTATATGGAAAGTCAGATGCAGGTGGGTGTGCCGGTGGAGCAGCTGTTTTGGAATCTCGGACAGCGCTCCGGTGTGGAAGAAATCCGCAACTTTGGGGATATCTTTCTGATCGCGCGGCGTTCCGGTGGAAATCTCGGGAAAATTCTCGGCAATCTTGCAGAGGTACTGGGAGAAAAGATCCGGGTTACCGGGGAAATACAGGTGGCGATCGCAGGGAAAAAACTGGAACAGATGGTGATGAGCCTGGTTCCAGGGGCGATGATCCTTTATATGCAGCTGACTTCCCGTGGATTTCTCGATGTGTTATATCACAATCTGCCGGGGGCACTGGTGATGACCGGATGTCTGGGTGTGTATCTGTTCAGCTTCCGGATGGGAAGAAAGATTGTGAGGATTCAGGTATGAATGTAGTTCTGGGAATGGCTCTTTTGCTGCTGATAGCAGTGTTCAGCATTATAACTTCAAAAGAAAAAGGAAACCGGAGAAAAAAGGGAGCCAGATGGATCCACCGGTGGAGCCGGAAAAAGGGCTGGGAGCTTCCGGAATGGCTGACGGATGAATGTATCTGGCAGACAGAACTTGCGGCTCTGGCTGCGGGCATGCTTCTGATTGTAACAGGGATGGTCGGACACGCAGAAAACATGCAGGCAGTTTCCGAGCTGCGGCGTCCGGCGTACGGACAGGGTGTACAGGAAGAAAATCTTCAGGTGGAATGGAAAGATGAGCAGGGAAAACGCCAGAAAGAAGAAATGACCGTACAGGTGACAGAAAAACAGTTTTCCGAAAGCGAGATAGAAGAGATTTTCTCAGGGTTACGCGACAGGATCGAAAACGAGATGCTGGGGGAGAATGATTCGCTGGATCATGTGGATCATCCGCTGCATCTGTGTGAGGAACTGCCGGACTGTCCGGTAACGATCCGGTGGTTCAGCAGCCGGCCAGAGATCATGGACTGGGAAGGAATATATGGGGAAATGATCGGGGAAGAGGGAGAAGAAGTGATCCTCACAGCAACGGCCCAGCTGCAGGGGAAGGAATGGCAGGAGAGCTGGAATGTCCTTGTATTTCCCAGGGTTTTCGGGGAAAAAGAACAGGTGGAAGATATGGTGGAAAAGGCAAATGCAGATACGGCAGGAGGCTCGGAATGGATGCAGCTTCCGGCAGTATTACACGGAGAAAAACTGATCTGGAAACGGGCAGGAGACGGGATGCAGTACGGAGCGGCTTTGCTTGCGCTTGTATTTCCGGCAATGGTACTTCTGCACAGACAGCAGAAAGAAAAGGAACAGAAAAAGAAGGAACGGCAGCAGATGCAGCAGGATTATCCGGAGATTGTGACAAAATTGCAGCTGTTGTTAAGTACCGGGATGAATCTTCGAAAGTCGGTGGAGCGGATTGCGAATGATTATCTTTCTTATATGCGCAGAGAGGAGGTGAGAAAGGCTTATGAGATACTTGTGGAAATCTGCAGGGAGATGGAGCGCGGTCTCGGAGAAAAAGAGGCTTATGAACAGCTGGGAGAGCGCTGGGGACTGTTGTCTTACCGGACATTGTCTTCTATTCTGGTGCAGTGTCTGCAAAAAGGAAGTAACGGCGTGGAACAGGTTCTGGCAAAAGAGGCGGAGCAGGCACAGCGGCTTCGCAGGCAGCAGGCGCAGATCCTCGGGGAGCAGGCATCCACCCGGCTGCTCTTCCCGATGATTTTAATGTTGCTCGTGGTGTTTGTGATTCTGCTGGTGCCGGCATGGCTGATGTTTGCAGTCTGACGGTGTGGGACAGAAACGCATATTATTTTTGTGATAATAGAAGATTTAAAGTAGTCAGTCCATAGTTGTATGTGATCAGGAAAGGAAACATGCTCTTTATATTACGCAGGTTACTGCGTGTTCACGAAACTCCTGTCTTGTATAATATGCGATTCTGACGATCAAAACACCTCCGGGCCGGAAAGGAGGGAAAACCATGGCACTTTTACAGAGATTTGTGCAGGAAGAAGACGTGCTGGGAACGGTAGAACTGATTCTGATCATCGTTGTTCTCGTAGGGTTGGTTGCGATCTTTAAAAAGCAACTGGTGAGTCTGGTCAATAACATTCTTGCGAAAATCACAAAACAAAGTAACAGCATCTAAACAGTAACGTATTAACCAAACACATATCAGTTACGACATATTTCCCAAAGAAAGAAGGTATCCCTTGAAGAAATCAGGAAGTATAACGGTATTCACCAGTCTTTTTCTGGCAGTCTTTCTGCTGGTCTTTCAAGTGCTTTTGCAGTCGGTACAGATTGCAGGAGGGCGCGTACAGGCGGAAGCCGGTGTGGAAGAAGGTCTGTATTCGGTATTTGCCGGGTATGACCGCGAACTGCTGGAAAGATACCATGTATTTATGGTGGATGGAAGTTATGGAACCGGCGTGTGGAAGCCGGAGCGCATGTATCGAACGGTAAAAAACTGTATGGAAGAGAGTTGCCGTCCGGGCGGAGCAGTAACAGGTGTTCGTGGGGAAAATCTGTGGAAATGTTCGTCCGTTTCGGGGGCAATTACCGCATACACACTGATGTCAGATCAACATGGATGTGGATACCGTGCGCAGGCGGTGGACTACATGAAGGAGACACTGGAGATTCAGGGGATACAGCTTCTTATGGAGAAGTACCGGCAGCAGAAAGATATTTTCGAAGAACAGGAGAAAGAAGGCAATGAGATCGATGTAAAACAGACGATGGACAGTTATGAACAGGCGAAAAAAGAAGCTGCGCAGAATCAGGATTCCGGTTCGGACAGTGAAAGTCGGCAGCGGACGGAGGTTTCGGTTCCTGCGGATTTTGTCAATCCACTGGATGTGATCCGCCAGTTACGGAAAAAAGGAATTCTGGCGCTGGTAGTTCCGCCGGGAAAAGAAGTGTCGCAGAAAGGGCTGGGAAAAGAAGAGTGGTTCAGTAAACGGGAAAAGCTTACCGGTATGGGAACGCCGTTTTATGGAACAGAAGAAAATACGCTTCTTGCAAAAGGGATCTTTCAGGCATATATGATGCAGCATCTTACCGATTATACCAGTACGGAACATATCTCAGATCCGCTTCGGTATCAGCTGGAGTATGTGATCGGTGGAAAAACTACGGATCAGGAGAATCTGAAAGCGGTGGTATACCGTCTTCTTGCAGCGAGAGAGGCTGCAAATATGATGTATCTGCTGCGGGATCCGACCAGACAGAGTGAGATTCATGAGATGGCACTTGTGATCTGTGCCGCAATAGGACTTCCGGCACTGGAAGGGATCGTAAGTCTTGCGTTACAGGCAGCATGGGCTTTCGGAGAGAGTCTGATGGATGTAAGACAGCTTTTGGCAGGAGGGAAGGTGCCGCTGGTAAAAACAGGAGCAACCTGGATGGTGTCGATCAATCAGCTGGCGAAGCTGACGGAACTGCTGAAAAATGGAAAATCTGTAGAACAAAAGGGTATGACTTACCACGAATATCTGGGGATTTTGCTGATGACCGGAAAGACGGATACACAGACAGAGCGAACGATGGATGTGGTGGAAGCGGTTATGCGGAGTCTGCCGGGAAAAGAAGGATTTCGCCTGGATCAGGGCGTGATCTATCTGGAGACAGAGATGGAAGTAAGCCTTGCAGGGAATACATTTTCACTGCTGAGAGATTATGGATACGCGATGGGAAACGGATGAAAGAGAGAAAGGAAAAAATGAGGAAAGGAATAAAGAAATACTCTCCGGGGATTGGAAAGAAAAGCAAAAATAAAAACAAAGGATCTCTTCAGGCAGCTTGCGAAAAGACGCGGAGAGTATCTCTTTGTTCCTTTCGGGCGGTGCTTACGGTGGAGGCGGCATTTGTTGTTCCGTTGTTTCTTCTGGCAATCTGTACGCTTTTAGGAATGATCGATCTGTACCGGGTGCAGGCGCTTGTGAGAACATCCCTGCATCAGAGTGCACAGGAACTCGGTATGTATGCCAGTGTGGAATCGGGCGACTCCGGGGTGAGTACGCCGGTGGGGGTGCTCTCTACCGGGATCTGTATCGCTTATACCAAAAGTCATCTGCCGGAGCTGGGTGACTATGTATCGGTGAATCTGATCGGATCGCGGTATGAAAATCATGAGATTCAGCTGAAAGCTACGATTACTTATCAGTTGCCGTTTTCGATACTTCCGGTGTCAAAGATCAAAGTGGGAAACGGCAGCGTGGTACATGCCTGGACGGGGTATGACTCCGGGGATGCGGGGAAGACCGACGGGGGAGATGGGGGCGAGATGGTTTATGTGTCGGATTATGAGAGCGTCTATCACACATCGGTGCACTGTACGCATCTGGATCTTTCGATTCATCAGGGAACGAAAGAGCAGGTGGAACGGCAGAGAAATGAATATGGAAAAAAATACCATGCCTGTGAACGGTGTGGAGGAGACAGCCATCTGGTCTATTATACGGAAAAAGGGGATCGTTATCACAGTGAGGCGTCCTGCAGCGGACTGAAACGGACGGTTCGACTGGTAGAAAAATCACAGATACAGGCACATACACAGTGTGAACGCTGTCGGGGAACAGGAAAGTAAATGTTTCGGAAAGGGAAAAGATGGAAGTATTGACAGCCGGTTATCTGCTGGTAAACAGCTGGACAGACTGGAGAAGAAAAGAAGTGGATAGTGTGTGGACCGTGGCAGTTGTTATTCTGACTGCATTAATATATGTAGGAACAGGTCAGAAACTTTGCTGGAGCGGACTGCTTCCCGGTATTTTTCTGTGGCTGGCATCTTTATGGAAGCCGGGACAGATCGGAAGCGGGGATGGAATTGTGCTGATGGGAATCGGCTGGATCCAGGGAATCCAGCAGGTGTGTATGATTTTTCAGACAGCGATTCTTCTGGCGGCAGGTGCCGGGATCTGCATGCTGGCAATAGGAAAGGGGAGAAAAAAGGAGATTCCGTTTGTGCCGTTTTTACTGGCTGGTTATCTGATACAGTATCTTTGAGAGACAGAAAAAAACAGGGAGTGAACAGGTATGAACAGAAGAAAAGATAGGCAAAGAAAAAGAGGTTCGCTTACCGTAGAAGCTTCGCTGGTAGTGCCGATGTGCGTCATGATTCTTGCTCTGTTGCTTTCTTTGACATTTTATGTATACCTTCGCTGCTGGTATACGCAGACTGCCTGTGAAGCAGCCGTGCAGGGGAGCGGATATGGCGTACTGGAGGGACGAAGCGGACAGGAGAAAGCAGAGAAAAAATGGGAAACAAGGCGCAGGGAGAGTGGATTTTCCGGACAGAATGTTACCGGTGGAGTAACCGGAAGCGGGAAGGAAGTACAGGTAAAAGTATCGGGTAAAGTGTCCGTGTGGGGAAGACAGAACCTGATATTTGAGACGGGAATCAGACAGAAGAGCATAAGACCGGTGACATTTGTGCGAAAGGTGACAGCATTCCGGTCATAAAAAGAAGGTTTTGCGTATGAAAATGGATTACAGAAGAGATTTGCAGCATAATTATCTGGTGGCGGAGGACGGTGAGGATACGGAAAATTATATCACAAGAATGATGACAGAAAATCAGGTGCAGGGACTTCTGGGGTGTGAGTGCAGAAGGATGGATCAGAAGAAACTGTATTATTATGATATTACCTCGAAAATCTCTCTTGCGGAAAAATGCAGGTATAAAAAAATCAAAGGATCGGAAGTGCTTCTGGTTGTGCAGGGACTTTTACAGGTGTTGGTGCAGTTGGAGGAATATCTGATACCGGCAGATCGGATCTGTCTGGACTGGAATTATATTTATCTCGATCCGGCAAGCGGTCAGCCTTCGTTTTGCTGTCTGCCTGTGACGGAAAAGGAACTGGAGCAGGGAGTGCGGGAACTTCTGGAAGAACTGCTTCCCCGGCTGGATCATCAGGAGCAGGACGGGGTATCGGTAGTTTATGAACTGTATCAGTATGCGGTCCGGGAGTCATTTTCCGTGATGGAGCTGCAGGGCGTTCTGGAACGGCGGATGCTGGAACAGAGAAAATCACTGCGAAGAGAATCACAGATGTATGGCGAGAAAGAAAACAGTTTTCCGTCGGAGGATGGGTATGCAAATACGGAAGAGGCAGGGCGGTCGTATCTCGCAGGGGAAAGAAAGAGTATACAGGAAGAAAGTGTCCGGTCATGGGAGAAGGAGAAACGAGCGGGTAAGAGTGCCGGTGGCAGGGAAGAAGAACAGTTCCGGATAGACAGGAGAAATCATGAACGGGCACTGGAAGATTTTTTCTCTGTGGAAGAAGAGGAGAACGAGACGGACCGGGAGCGGAATCTTCCGGTTGGACTGCTTGCGGGAATCTGCGCAGGGGTTCTGTATGGGCTGACCGGTTACGCCGTCTGGGAGTATTTTCCGGGGTATCTTGGCATCTGGGGAGCGATCGGAGTGATTGCAGCGTTAAGTTTTCTGATCTGGCAGGTGACAGTGAAGAGAAGAAAAAAAGAGGACAGTCAGATTGCAGAACAGTTTGCCATGTATCAGGAACCAGCCGGGAAATCACTGGATTTTCCCAAACAGGCTGTCGGGGAATGGGAAGAAAAAGAGGAAGAGGCAGAGGCAGAGGAAGTCTCCTCATGGGAAAACCGGATTCCGTGGGAGAATAACAACTATACGCAGCTCCTCTCCGCAGGAAGAAAAGAGGGAGGTCTGATCCTGAAAGAACTGCATCCGGTCAGCGGCAGGCAGTTCCGGATAGACAAAACACACCCAACGATCATCGGTCAGCTGAAAGATCAGGCAGATCTCGTTTTACCCTCCACAGCAGTAAGCCGGGTACACGCCAGCATCGAACAACGGGCAGGCAGCTGGTATCTGAAAGACCTCAACTCCCGCAACGGAACCTGGGTCAACGACCAGGAACTCTACGGAGAAGAAGAAAAAGAACTCACCACCGGCGACCAGATCCAGTTCGCAGATCTGGTGTATCGGGTGGAGATATAAAGTTATGGGAGATAACGCGGACAAGTGACACTATGGTTCATGGATTTTTCTTGTAAAACGCAAGACAGGGGCATATAATGAGGAAAAACGTTAACGGGGATGAGAAATAACCGTGACGGATACCTGACAGGAGGAATGCATATGAACCAATATCAGGATGACGACTGGCAGCAGGAGGAGCAGAGAAGGCGGGAAGCGTATTATCGGATGAACAGTCAGAACAGTAATACGCCGGATGCGCTGGAACAGATTTTCCGGGGACCTTTAAACTGGATGAATCTGTTGATGATTGGAATTAATATAGTAGTTTTTGTTATCATGGAAATACTGGGCAGCACAGAGGATACCGGGTTTATGTTGCAGTGGGGTGCTGCGTGCAGACCGTTGATCCTTGATGGGGAGTGGTATCGGCTGTTTACTTCTATGTTTCTGCATTTTGGGATTTATCATCTGGTGAATAACATGGCGGTGCTGTTGTTTATGGGAGATATGGTGGAGAATGCAGTGGGACACTGGAAATATCTTGCAATCTATCTTGGCTCCGGACTGGTGGGTAATCTGTTGTCCCTGTATATGGATATTCAGTCGCAGAGCAACATTGTCAGCGCAGGTGCTTCCGGGGCGATTTATGGAATTATCGGCGGCGTTTTTGTTCTGATGATCAAAAACAGAAAGCAGGTAAGAGAAGTGGTGATTCGGCGGCTGGTGTTTGTCATTGCGGTTACGATCTACTACGGCTCGCAGGCGGCACAGATCGATAATGCAGCTCATGTGGGCGGGCTGATCGGCGGAATTGTGCTGACCGTACTGTTTACTTTACATTGGGATCACAGCAGAAAAGGGTATGTCGCAGAATAGCCGGATTTATTAGTGTTCAATGGTAATATCCCGCGAAGTGTGTTACTGGGCGTGGAGTGAACGGTAATGATGATTTTTTCAGTTAGTAAAAAAGAACGCAAGATGACTGGAAATTTTCTGACAATGCGTGTATCATGGTAAGAAAAAACAACACAAAACGGAGAGGAGAATAAAAATGAGTGATTGTATTTTCTGTAAAATTGCCGGTGGAGATATTCCGTCAGCTACACTGTATGAGGATGATGATTTTCGTGTGATCCTGGATCTTGGCCCTGCAACAAAAGGACATGCACTGATCCTTCCGAAACATCACTACGCAAACCTGTATGAGATCCCGGAAGAGATGGCTGCGAAAGCAATGGTTCTGGCAAAGAAGATGGCTACAGCCATGACAGAAGCACTGGGATGTAACGGCTTCAATATCGTACAGAACAACGGTGAAGTAGCAGGACAGACCGTATTTCACTTCCATATGCACCTGATTCCGCGTTACAACGGTGATCAGGCAGGTATCACCTGGAAACCGGGCGAGCTGAAAGATGAAGTGAGAGATGAGATTGTTGCGAAAGTGACAGCTGTACTGAAATAATTTTCGAAAATGAGAAAAGTGACAGCTTAGAAGAAAGCAGTAAAGAAAACTAGGCAATAAAAATGGTCCATTGGATCAATGATTGATATAAAACAGAACGAAAACGGACAGGATGATAAGCAGATATGACTTATCATCCTGTCCGTTTTATAAAATACATAAGCAATTCACATATATAAGAACCAGCTTTTGCTTGTGAAATATTCAAATCACAAATCAGAAATCACTTACTTCGCACAATCCCACAGCATCCCAACAATCTTACCGATGGAATCCATCTGGCTGCTCTTGCTCATCGCCTCGATATACTGTTCCCGGTTCGCATACAGGTCACGGATTGTCTGCAATAGTTTTTCGTTGGTGATCTCTTCTTCTTCCAGAACTTTGCTGTAACCCAGTTTTTCAAAAGAACGGGCATTCAGGATCTGGTCACCACGGCTGGCGTTGGCGGAAAGCGGGATCAGCAGGTTTGGTTTCTTTAAGGCACTGATCTCACAGATCGCATTGGCTCCGGCACGGGAAATTACGAGGTCGGACAGAGCGAAGAGATCAGAAAGTTCATCTTTAATATATTCATACTGTACATAACCTTCTGTATCGGTAAGAGAAGTATCCAGTTTGCCTTTTCCGCAAAGATGGATCACCTGGAAATCTTTTAACAGATCCGACAGGATATTGCGGACTGCGGTGTTGACAGCAACGGAGCCAAGGCTTCCGCCGATGATCATCAGTACCGGTTTTCCGGCTTTCAGTCCGGTGAAGCGAAGAGCGGCTTCCGGATCACCCTGCAGAAGTTCCTGACGGATCGGAGTTCCGGTAAGAACCGCTTTATCGGCAGGAAGTTTGCTGACAGTCTCCGGGAAGTTACAGCATACTTTCACAGCGGAAGGGATACACAGCTTGTTGGCAAGTCCGGGAGTCATATCGGACTCATGAATGATCGCCGGAATCTTACAGCGCTTTGCTGCAATGACAACAGGAACGGTAACAAATCCTCCCTTGGAGAAAACAACATCCGGTTTCAGCTTTTTCAGCAGTTTTCTTGCCTCGGAAAATCCTTTCAGCACACGGAACGGATCGGTGAAATTCTTCACATCAAAATAACGTCTTAATTTACCGGAGGATATTCCATAATAAGGAATTCCCATCTCTTCGATCAGCTTCTTTTCAATTCCGTTATAGGAACCGATATAAGAGATTTTAAATCCTTTTTCTTTCAATGCGGGAATCATAGCGATGTTTGGTGTTACATGACCTGCGGTACCGCCGCCGGTAAGTACGATATGTTTCATAATGTCCTCCTGAATACATAATACGCTCCCGGAATCTTTTGCCGTCTGCTTTTACGGCTGATTTTCCGAAAGTACATTAGTAGAATCAATGCTTTTACATATAATATTTTTAATAGTTTCATTGTATCTTATTAAGAAAAAAAGTCAAGAAACCCGCAATTATTAAAAGAAAATAAACCGGCAAAGTTATTTTGCATTTCTATATGTATGCGCGTATAATAAGAATATAGAAGTGAAAACGTGATAAAATTCTGAAAAGTAAAACAGAAGGAGGGGTTTTTATGAAGATAACGTTCGTGGGTGCGACACATGAAGTTACAGGAAGCTGTTATTTTCTGGAAGCCGCCGGTAAAAAGTTTCTGGTGGATTGTGGAATGGAGCAGGGACCGGATAATTTTGAGAATATACCGATCCCGGTGCCGGCTTCGGAGCTTGATTTTGTACTGCTGACACATGCACATATCGATCACTCCGGAAAACTTCCGGTTCTGTATGCAGAGGGGTTCCGGGGAAATATTTATACGACCTATGCCACCGTGGATCTGTGCGAGATCATGCTTCGTGACAGTGCACATATCCAGATGTTTGAAGCAGAATGGAGAAACCGGAAAGGACAGCGATCCGGCAAGGAACCGGTACAGCCGCTGTATGATATGAACGATGCGCAGGGAGCCATCTCTCATCTGGTGGGCTGCCCGTATCAGCAGATTCTGGAACTGGCAGACGGGATTCAGGTGCGTTTTGTAGATGCCGGACATCTGCTTGGCTCGGCAAGTATTGAACTGTGGCTGAAAGAGGATGATGTGGAGCGGAAAATCGTATTTTCCGGAGATATCGGAAATAAGAATCAGCCATTGATCAAGAATCCGACCTATCTGCAATCTGCGGATTATGTGGTGATGGAGTCCACCTATGGTGACCGCAGCCACGGACCGCGGGTAAGTTATGAAGAGGAACTTGCCAAAGTCATCCAGAGAACCTTTGACCGGGGCGGCAATGTGGTGATTCCTTCATTTGCCGTGGGAAGAACGCAGGAAATGCTGTATTTTATCCGTAAGATCAAGGCGGATCATATGATACAGGGACACGATGGCTTCCCGGTATTTGTGGACAGTCCGCTGGCGGTGGGAGCAACAACTATATTTAATGAACATCACAAAGACTGTTTTGATGAAGAAGCGATGGAACTGGTAAATAAAGGGATCAACCCGATCACATTTCCGGGATTGAAACTTTCCATCACCAGTGAAGAGTCCAAATCCATCAACTTTGATGACCGTCCGAAAGTCATCATCTCAGCCAGTGGCATGTGTGATGCCGGCAGGATCAAACATCACCTGAAACATAATCTGTGGAGACCGGAGTGCACGGTTCTGTTTGTTGGTTATCAGGCAATCGGTACGCCGGGACGGGCACTGGTAGAAGGTGTAAAAGAAATCAAACTGTTTGGAGAAGAGATTCAGGTCAATGCCGAGATTAAAGTTCTTCCGGGTGTCAGCGGTCATGCGGATAATGAGGGACTGATGGAATGGGCAGGAGCCTTTGCGGAAAAACCGAAACAGGTATTTGTGTGTCATGGAGAAGACACCTCCTGTCAGGTATTGACGGGAAGACTCGAAGATGAGCTTCACTATACGGCGATGGCACCATACAGCGGAACCATTTATGATCTGAAAGAAGCCGCATTTATCAGTTGTCCGGAAGGTGTGGTGATCCGCAAACAGGAGACCAAACCGCAGTCGAAGAGTTCGAGTGTATACCAGAGGCTGGTGGCAGCCGGTCAGCGTCTGCTTACCGTGATCCGGCATAACGAAGGCGGAGCGAACAAAGATCTCGCCAAACTGACCAGCCAGATCAATAATCTGTGTGATAAATGGGACAGATAGACCTGAAAAATAAAGAAAAAAGCCCCTGTACAGAAGGCGACACATCCGAAAATGACCTCCGGTTGTGCGGCCTTCTGACAGGGGTTTTTAAACTCTTACTGGTTCAGAGCTTCTTTCAGCGCTTTTGCCAGCTGGTCCGGACATGAAGTGGATTTGAAACCACAGGTAGTTCCCTCCAGACGGTTGATGACATCCTGTGCATCCTGACCTTCTACCAGAGCTCCGATTCCTTTCAGGTTACCGTTGCATCCGCCGGTAAAACGTACATTGTATACTTTGCCGTCTTTCAGATCAAAATCAATCTGAGAAGAACAGGTTCCTTTTGTCTTGTATGTCATGATAATTCCTCCTTTGTTTTTGCTGTACCGCTAGAGCGTGTTTGAAAAATCATTCCTGCAATCTGCACGCCCCACTTTGCGGCATATTTTACCTTCATTCGGTTGACGTAGCCCGCTACGCCGCCCTCATTCAGGCAACATCTCCCACAAACTGTGACGCACATCTTGCAGAAAGCCTTTTTCAAACACGCTCTAGGGTACATTTAAGTTCGCAAGATATTATAACAAATGTCAGACCTGATTTCCAGTAGAGAAAGTAAAATGGAAGGAAAAGGTTGAGGAAAAAATGAGGCTTTGTTATAATAAAAAACAGGTGTAAACTCCGAAAGATCGGGAGAAGACCGGAATTACAGTGGGTATGACTACTTTTTATAAAGAATAAGAAAGAAACGAGGAGAGAAAAATGAACAGAATCGGAATTATCGGAGCAATGGAGCTTGAAGTAGAAGAACTGAAAAGCCAGATGGAAGAGGTTACCGTAAAAGAAAAAGCTTCCATGGAATTTTATCAGGGTACATTAAACGGAAAAGAAGTTGTCGTAGTACGTTCCGGAATCGGTAAGGTAAATGCAGCTGTCTGCACACAGATCCTGGTGGATGATTTTCAGGTAGAAGCGGTGATCAATACCGGAATCGCCGGATCCCTGAAGGCAGAGATCAACATTGGAGATATCGTTGTGTCTACCGATGCCCTGCAGCATGATATGGATGCCAGAGAATTCGGCTATCCAAAGGGCCAGATTCCACAGATGAATGTATTTTCTTTTAAAGCAGATGAGACACTCCGTAAAGTAGCGGCAGAATGCTGTAAGAAAGCGAACCCGGATATTCAGGTGTTTGAAGGAAGAGTGGTCAGCGGTGACCAGTTTGTGGCAAGCAGTGAAGTGAAGGATGAACTGATCCGTGAATTTGCAGGAAGCTGTACCGAAATGGAAGGAGCAGCGATCGCTCAGGCGGCCTACTTAAACCATGTTCCGTTTGTTGTTCTGCGTGCGATCTCCGATAAAGCGGATAACAGTGCAACCATGGATTATCCAACATTTGAAAAAGAGGCAGCACGTCACTGTGCGAATCTCGTGAAAGAGATGGTAAAAGCACTGTAAGAAAAGGATCTGTCATGGTAAAAACCTGTAAGAATTTGACGAACGATTTTAGTTTCAAAACAGGTATGTGGAGGATATAATATTTCCAGAACATCGTTTTGCAAATGCACGATTTTCGGATCCGGCGATCGGGGGTGCGGGATGGACAGGCGTTTGTGGGAGGATGTGAAAAGTGACTGCCAATTCAGTATTGAAATAAGGGGGTACGGAAATGCTGCATATTTGGATGGAACAAAATGTGTTGTTTTACGGGATGATCGGAGCAGGAATTCTTGGAATCCTGTGTATGTTTATGGTCGACCGTTTCTACGGCAGAGCCATACGGGATGTACGCAGGATAACGGAACCAAAGGGAAAATGGACAAAAGAATTCCTGAATCAATACCAGATGCGTCTGACAAAAGAGCAGGAGATCAACAATCCGGAGGCATTTATCCGGACACAGCTTGCCAGGGGAAAGACGCTTGGAATCGGGATACAAAAGTGGAAGCAGGGAATCGGCTACAGCGCGGTTCTGTGCTTCCTTTTGATTCTGACAGCTGTCTATGGGACTTACCGCTATGAGCAGGCACAGCTGTTGCGCTACGAGTATGTACTGACCGGGGCGGGAATCTTCGCCCTGTTACTTCTGATGAAGCAATTTATGGGCTTTATGAATAAAGAAGATATGATTCTTGACGGTCTTCTGGATTATATGGAAAATACCCTGCCCGCCAGAAAACCGGTGCCGGACGAGCAGGCACTGAAAGAGCAGACCAGAGAGGAACTGATCGATAAAGTAACAGAGGGGATCCGGCAAACGGCGGCAAGTGAGACAAAATTTTCTCATATGCTGACACCGGAGGAAGAGCATATTATGCGGGAGGTGATTCGCGAATATCTGATCTGAGCAGAATACGAACCTGCTATCTTCATAAAACGGGCAGACATCAGTATGCGGTGTCTGCCTGTTTTTCATACCAACTACTCTTCAATCACTTCAATTTCCAGATAATCAAAATCGATCGTCTCAATAAAATTATCGGAGGTAAACCGGGTTTTATCGTGGCGTTTAAAATCCATAATATTATTGTCCAGCCAGATCGGTTTGCTCAGATCCCAGAGATAACAGATCTCTTCGAGAGACCGGAAGATCTTATGGGTTCTCGTGTCATCAGTATCGTTGCAGATCACGGTGTCTTTCATCATGTGATTATCGGTCCATATTTTTCCCCATAAACGAAACATTGTCAAAGTCTCCTTTCCCAAAACAAAAACGGTGAACTAAGTATATCGGAAAATGCTCTTTCTGTAAAGAAAAGAAAACTATTGCGGTTGCTGAACACGGAGTGAGCAGTAGCACGACTTCAGCTGTAAGATGTTTGTAAGTTTCGTTTGATGCAAAGATGTGATATGATAAAATCGTACATAAAACAGAAATTTAAAATATCTTAAGATTTTCCCTATCCTGAAAACAAGATTTCCCTGATAAACTGACAGCGTAAAAGGAAAGAGGAAGAAGAAATGAGGTGAAGAAATGTTCAATATTCTTGTGTGCGATGATGATAAAGAGATCGTGGATGCCATTGATATTTATCTGTCACAGGAAGGATATCACATTTTAAAGGCGTACGATGGACTGCAGGCCATCGAAATCATGAAAAAAGAAGAAGTGCATCTGATCCTCCTGGATATTATGATGCCAAAGCTGGATGGGATCCGGGCTACGCGTAAGATCCGGGAGACCAGCAGTGTGCCGATTATCATGTTATCTGCCAAGTCAGAGGATGTGGATAAGATCCTTGGGCTGAACATCGGTGCAGACGACTATATTACAAAACCATTTAACCCTCTGGAACTGATCGCCAGAGTCAAATCTCAGCTGAGAAGATATACGCAGCTTGGAAATCTGGCGACAGAAGAAAAAGAGGCGGTATACGTATGTGGCGGTCTGGTGGTCAATGATGATCTGAAAACTGTTACGGTGGACGGGGAGCCGGTAAAATTAACCCCGATCGAGTATAATATTTTAGTGCTGTTAATTAAAAATCAGGGAAAAGTTTTTTCTATTGATCAAATTTATGAAAAAATCTGGAATGAAGACGCAATTGGCGCGGATAATACCGTTGCGGTCCACATCCGCCACATCCGCGAGAAGATCGAGATCAACCCGAAAGAGCCCCGCTACTTAAAGGTAGTCTGGGGCGTCGGATATAAAATTGAAAAACAGTAAGGAGAGTCCAGATGACAGAAAAAAAGACAAACTCATTTTTCAAGCGTCTCGTCGGCTTCCTTCACTTTCTCTTTGTCTGCGTGACACTCGTGGGGATCGGGTTCATGTATTTAAACAGCAACTACGGGCGCGGTCTGGACTGGATCAAAACGGAGACCTTTGAACAGTCCCCGGATTTCAGCAAAAAGGTTCAGGCGGATATCACAAATATCTTTGATTATGTCCAGTATCAGGATATTTTTGAATCCAACGGCGAGGTCGACTATTCAAAAGTCGTTCTGGAAGTCACCACAGGTCCAGGCGGAGAAAAGTCCTACACACTCGACGATATCATCCAGTACGGAAAGTCTCTGGGCTACTATATGGACGAATCCGACAACTATGCCTTAAAAGGCGGTCCGGAATCCCTCTCTGCGGAAGATCAGGACCAGGTCTATGTCCGCTACCGCTGTTACCAGGATGAAGCCGACCTGACCAGTCCGGATCAGTCCTTTTCAACGATGCCGGATCTGACTTATGAGATCTTAAAGCGGTTTTCCGCCTACTATTCGATCTACTCAAGACTCATGAGCGACTTCACAAACCTCTATTTCCGTGTAGCGTACTACTCAAAAAATGACGCGATCTATGAGATCCATACAAACGCACCAGAAATGTCAAACGATGACATGATGGCGATGGGAAGATATATTTATTACTCCGGTGATTCCAGCGATCTCGCAGTCCGGACGAATTTTGAATCTAATTTCCCGAGTATCCCGGCCCTGATGTCAAAGAATAATCCGTATAACAGCAATAATTATTATGTTGTGATCGGTCTTGATACTTCCTACAAGGCAAACGATGACTATGCCCAGGCATACACCGCCTATACCAGATCACGCGCAAATTTTGCAAACGGTCTCTACATCGTGATCGCTGGTCTTGCCGGTTCCATCGTAACCTTCGCATTCCTGCTGTTCCTTTCCGGTCATGCATCGCTCTCCGACAGAACGATCACGCTCTATCCGTTCGACCGGACAAAAACCGACTTTATGCTGCTTCTGATGGCGCTTGTATCCTATCTCTGCGTACAGTTTCTTGCACCGTTGACAGCAAAGATTTTACATCTTTTCGTCACTTCCGATTACTGGGACCGCGCAAATCTGCTCGTTGCGTTCGGATACCTGTATTTTTGTGTGATCCTGACATTTTTCAGCCTGCTCCGCCGGTACAAGGCAGAAACACTCTGGAAAAACAGCTTCTTCCATGATCTGACGGAAACGTTGTCGGAAAGCACCTTCCGCTATCGGATCACGGTCGGTTTTATTCTGTATCTTGCATACAACGTGTTCATGATCACACTGGGCGCATTCATGATCTTCCGTCATGAGAACAGCGTGTTCCAGTTCATTCCGTTTATCATCGTGATGATCGCCTGGATCGCCGGAAACCTTCTGGTATTCTACTTCATCTACCGGAACGCAGACCAGACGGATAAGATCCACGCTGCGATCGAGAAGCTGGCATCCGGCGAGACGAGCTACAAGGTGGACGTAAACGATTTCTCGAGCCTGGAGGCAGAACTTGCCGAAGGTTTAAACCGCATCAGCGACGGCCTCGAGACTGCGCTTGCCGAGCAGGTAAAGAGCGAACGCCTGAAAGCCGATCTGATCACGAACGTTTCCCACGATATCAAGACGCCGCTGACTTCCATCATCAACTATGTGGACCTCATCAAGCGCCAGCATATCGAAGATCCGACCGTTCAGAAATATCTGGAAGTCCTGGATCAGAAATCCCAGCGTTTAAAGACGCTGACTGAGGATCTTGTCGAGGCATCCCGCGCAAGCTCCGGAAATATCAAGCTGGAGATCACAAATATCGATTTCGTGGAACTCGTCCAGCAGACGACCGGAGAATTTGAGGAAAAATATGCGATCCGCCATCTCGAGATCGTCAATACACTCCCGAACGAGGTCATCATGATCGAGGCGGATGGGCGGCGGTTATGGCGCGTCCTTGAAAACCTCTACAACAACGCATTTAAATATGCCTTGGAGGGAACCCGCGTCTACGTCACCATTGAGGACCACGGCGCCGACGTTGTCTTCACGATCAAAAATGTGTCCGCGAACCCGTTAAATATCAGCCCGGATGAGCTGACCGAGCGATTCGTCCGCGGTGATGTCTCCCGAACTACCGAAGGCAGCGGTCTTGGGCTTTCCATCGCGAAGGACCTCACCACACTTCAGGGCGGAAAGTTCGAGCTGATCATCGACGGCGACCTCTTTAAGGCTCAGATTACATTTCCGATCAAAAACTGATTCCAGGATCCGGACCTGAAATCAGGGTCATGTCCATGAACAAAACAAGCGAAAATGACAAAAGCGCATCATACCGGCAGTTTTGCTGTATGATGCGCTTTCTGTTTTTCTGGACATATCAAAAGAGATTCTCAATCCACTTTCGTCGTTTTGTCACATTCCTTATTCCGGCATTTTATATCACCGTTTACGGCTCATCTGTCTTCTCAGATCGTCAGCACAAACGCCGCCAGCATCGCGATCCTCGGGATATACTGGTCGATCAGGATATATTCGTTTGCGGAATGAGCGCCGTCTCCAGCCGCTCCGAGTCCGTCCAGGACCGGGATCCCAAGTGCAGAAACTTCATTTCCGTCACTTCCGCCGCCAACAAACTGGTGGGAGAAGGAAAGTCCGACTTTCTCGCCGCAGATCTTCGCCTTCTCAAAGAGCGCCAGATTTGCTTCCGTCTCCTCCATCGGCATCTTGCTGTCCCGCTCGATGACTTCCCTTGTTGTCCCCGGGACAGTCGTCCGGATCTCACGGATCGCTTTCCGGATCCGCTCTCCCTCGGCAGCCGTCTTCACACGGCAGTCGATCTCGATCTCGGCTGTGTCCGGAACAACATTCGGTTTCGTTCCGCCGCTGCAGACACCGACATTGACGGTCGTTCCGACCTCGTAATCTGTCAGTTTCTGGATCGCAAGGATCTCATGAGCCAGCTCCTCGATCGCGTTGATGCCCTGTTTATGCGCATTTCCCGCATGGGCGGACTTTCCGTGAACTCTTACCGTAAAGCGGACAAGTCCCTTTCTTCCGGTCTTCAGATCGCCGTTTGCCGTACACGGTTCGCACACAAGCGCCGCTTTCACATCCTTTGCAAGCTCACAGATGATCTCACTGGACTCCGCGCTTCCCGTCTCCTCATCCCCGTTGAAGATAAATTCCAGACGCTTTCCCGGATCGATCCCGAGGTCTTTATAGGCCTTGACAGTCCAGATCGCGGAGACCAGTCCGCCTTTCATGTCATAGACTCCCGGTCCGTGAAGTTCATTTCCTTCCGCATAGTATTTTAACGCGCCGATCAGATGGACTGTATCGTAATGACCGATGAACAGGATCTTCTCTTCGCCTTTCCCGTACTGGAAGCGCACCGGGCAGTGTCCGTTTTCCGCTTCGTAGACAAAGCAGTCCTCCCCTGTACGCTCTTTGATCAGAGTTACCAGCTTTTCACGCACCTTTGCCAGTGCTTCGATATCCGAAGTGCTGGCCTCCGCAAGTACCAGGGTTTTTAAGTCCTCAAAGATCTCCGCCTCATGTTCTTTTAAGTAAGCAAGTATTTTCTGTTCCATGATCTTCGTCCTTTCTCTTTCTCGTACATACACAATTTCTATCATGCCCCAGGGGTCCTATTTCCTGATCACCCGGACATTTTTCCATTTTCCGGTCAGATACCAGCCAAATGAGATCACATAGTTCGCCGCCCAGCCGAGCGGAACCGCCATCCATGCCACCTGGATCCCGTAGACCGGGGCAAACAGGTTCGTCACACTGACACGGATCGCGAGATTTACGAGATTCGCCACCGTAAACGCCACCACATCCCCGGCTCCCCGGAGAAGTCCGTCCGTGGACGCCTTCAGACCAATGAAGGAGTAGAAGAATGACAAAAATCTCACATAGCTTAATCCTATGTTATACGCTTCGCTGCTTCCGCTGTCAAGAAACAGCGACACGAACATTCCTCCCGCCAGCTGATACATGATACAGAGCACCGCCCCGGCTGTCAGGACGATCACATAGCACATCTGGTAGCCTTTCTTGACCCGGTCAATGTTCCCCGCCCCCATATTCTGCGCGGTAAACGTGGACATCGCATTTCCCATCGCAAGCATCGGAACGATGCTCAGAGACTCGATCCTCATTCCCGCGGAATATCCGGCAAGCGCCGTCGATCCGAAGCTGTTGATCACCGCCTGGACAAGCAGGATACCCACATGGACAATGGACTGCTGCAGCGTAGATGGAACGGCGATCTTCACCATGGATGCCGCCATCTCTCCGCTGTAGAGACGGACTTTTTCCTCTTCCCGATAACCTTTCAACTTTCTCATCAGCAAAGCGAACGAGATTACTGCGGAAATTCCCTGGGCGATCAGTGTCGCCAGCGCAACCCCGCGGACTCCCTGACCGAAAACGATCACCAGGATCATGTCCAGCGCAATGTTTAAGAGCGAGGAAAAGATCAGAAGGTACAGCGGTTTCTTCGAATCCCCCAGCGCGTTGAAAATCGACGCCTGCACATTATACATGAACAAAAACGGCAGTCCGATAAAATAGATCGCGAGATACAGCGCGGCGTCCGAAAAAATGTCCTCCGGCACATTGACGAGATCCAGGATCTGATTGTTGTAGCGGATCCCGATCACTGCCAGGAATGCCGCGATCCCGAGGAAATTGAACATTGTCGTATAGACCGCTGTCTTCATTTTTCCATAGTTTCCCGCCCCAAGGAACTGGGAGATCACCACGGAGCTTCCGATCCCGCCGCCGATGGCGATAGCGATAAAAACGTTGGTGATCGCATAGGACGCACCAACCGCCGCCAGGGCCTGTTCCCCGACGAATTTTCCTACCACCACAGAATCGGTGATGTTGTAAAACTGCTGAAACAGGTTTCCGAAGATCATCGGAAGCACAAAAAACAGGAGTGCCTTTCCCGGACTGTCCGTCAGCATGTCATATTTTTTTCTTGTCATTCCTATATCCTCTACAGTGTGATGATGGATGCAAGCGCCAGTTTTGCTCTCGAAAACAGGGTATCCACCACTGCATACTCCTCCATTGAATGATTATTCGCGCCCTTTACTCCCATAGCACACACGACCGGAACACCTTCCGCTGCTGCCAGACAGGAATCTGACCATCCGCCGACCTTTTTCGTCGTCAGCGGTCCGTATCCGATCAGATCTGCTGCCTCCTGGACATGCCTGAAAAGTTTCAGGTTTTCCTCCGATACCGGCATCACCGTACTCGGCTTCGTCCAGGTCATCTCCGCCGTTGTATCCGGGACTGTATTTGTCTCTGCGATCTTTCTGATCGCCTGAAGAGTCTCCTCGAGTCGTTCGAGACTGTCATAGCGGATGTCGATATTCACCTCGCAGGAAGCCGGGACCGCATTCGCGACGGTTCCGCCCTGGATCACGCCCACATTGACAAAGAGTCCATGTTCAAAATCATGAAGTTTCTGGATCTCGATGACCTTATAAGCCATCTCCAGGATCGCATTCCGCCCGCGCTGCGGGTCATTTCCCGCGTGGGCCGCAACGCCGTGTACGGTGAGTGTCACTCTGCAGGAACCTTTTCTTCCGACAACAAGTCCGTCATCGAGAAATCCCGTCTCAAAGTTGAACGCCGCCGCGCATCCCGCACAGAGTTTCCGGATCTCGTCCTCCGCGTTCGTCTGGCGGTGTCCGTTTTCCTCATCTCCGGCAAATACCACGCGGATCGGGCGTTTCCCATATCCATATTCATGGAGCGCTTTTAAGACATAGACCGCGATCACCAGCCCCGCCTTCATATCCAGGATCCCCGGACCATGGGCTTGTCCGTTCTCATCGATCCGGAACGGATTTTTTGCCAGCGTTCCTTTCGCAAACACGGTGTCCATGTGACCGATCAGGACAATGGGCTGACCCGGATTTTCTTTTCCGAATACTCCTGTCAATAAATTCCCATAATGCTCCATCCGGATCAATGAGGTCTCAACCCCGGCACTTTTCAGTGCCGTATCCAGGACCGCTCCAACCCGGTCAACGCCCTCTTTATCCCCCGTTCCGCTCTCGATGGAAACGATCTGCTCCCAGAGCGCCAGCATCTCATCCCTGTGGCTGTCTATATATTCGGATGTCTTTGTGATCAGTTCTCTGTCTTCCATAGCTTTGCATCCTCCTTATGATTTTGTTCTGCCGGGACCTGTTTGAAACCGGCATTCTGTTAATTTATGATATAACAAACATCGAAAAATGAAAATACTCGAATTTTACTTTTCACGGGCAGAAATTTTCTGAACTGAAAGTTCCACATGATACAGCAGTGGTCGTGGAATGCCCGTGAACTGTAACAGTTGACTTATATGACTTGCCGAATTATAATAAACGAATAAACCCACCAAATTACTATGAAAGGATGGAGATCTATTTATGAATACGATCAATTTTTCCATAGACTGCGTTCCGGAAAAGCTTCGGGAATTCTTTGCGGAGCATCCCACGATCGCCCTTGCGTTTTCCGGCGGAACGGATTCTTCTTATCTTCTCTATGCTGCAAAGGCATGTGGAGTAAATGTACATGCCTATTATGTCTCCACTCCGTTCCAGCCCCAGTTTGAGCTGGATGACGCGAAACTTCTCGCTGAGTCTTTAAAGGCAGACCTGACGGTCCTGCCGTTTGACGTCCTGACCGATCAGGTCGTAAAGAGCAATCCGGCTGACCGCTGTTATTACTGCAAGAACCAGGTCTTTGGCGGGATCTTAAAGGCCGCGAAAGAAGACGGCTTTACCGAGATCATGGACGGGACAAATGCATCTGACGATGCAGGCGACCGCCCTGGCATGCGTGCTCTAAAAGAGATGAAAGTCCTGTCCCCGCTCCGCCTTTCCGGCGTAACAAAAGCTTCCGTCCGGGAATATTCCCATAATGCAGGATTATTCACATGGAACAAGCCTGCTTACGCCTGTCTTGCGACACGCGTTCCGGCCGGAGTTTCCATCGAAGCTTCCGTACTGAAGGATGTGGAATGGGCCGAAAAATCTCTCTCTGATCTTGGATTTCGCGATTTCCGTGTCCGCGTCTACCAGAATCCGGCGGGTGGTGCAGCGAAAGCTTCCTCTCCGTGGTGTGCGAAGCTCCAGCTCACCGAGGACATGATCCCGAAGCTGATGGAACAGCGCAAGGAGATCTGCGCGCTCCTGAAACAGAGATTTTCAGATGTGACCCTGGATCTCACCGCAAGAACACCGTCGATGTAAGATACGGCGCATGTGCGCATCATTAACAAGCGAAAACACGCTTCGCGAGTTTCCCCTTG
>ERZ840057.1186-NODE-1186-length-23148-cov-34.179448_pt1 | contig 23148 bp, 13 predicted proteins | sample MGYA00519907_ERZ840057 | MGnify/ENA primary metagenome ERZ840057 (study PRJEB31850, sample SAMEA3708862) | human gut metagenome | biome: human gut; feature: human-associated habitat; material: faeces | place: China | collected 2014 ...
AGCTGCCGCACCTCGCTCGCCGTATCGGCACTTAGAATTATGCGGTATTGCCATAGATATTATACCCCGCTGCACACATTGGCGCAATAGCCCGCCGGGAAAAGGCGCTAATTTTTACACTTGCTGTTTTTTCTTGCTTGACGCTTTGTTGGGCGGCCCGTATAATAGAATTAGAAAATAGTATCCGCGGCCTGGGGGTTGGCCCCGCCGCGGCACGGCGGCCACGAGCGCGCCAAAAAAATGCCGGATTGTTCCGGCTGATTGCGCAGCTTTTTGCCTGCGTTACAGGAGGACTTTTTATGGAATGGATGATCGCATCGGACTCTTCTTGTGAGATCCGTACCCTGCCGGACACTGCACCGGGGGTTCAGTTTGCATTGGTTCCATTCAAGATTCGCGTTGGCGAGCGCGAGTTTGTGGACTTGCCCACCCTGAACACCAAAGCCATGCTGCAGGCCATGACGGATTATAACGGCGCCAGCGTCACCGCCTGCCCCAGCCCGGAAGAATGGGCCGAGCTGTTTTTGATGGCGGACAAAAGCATTGCGCTGACCATCAGCCATAATCTTTCGGGCAGCTACAACGCCGCGCTGGCCGCGCGGGAGATGGTGCTGGAAGAACACCCCGAAAAGCAGATTTTTGTGTTGGATACCCTGAGCTGTTCCGGCGCGCTGGCCGGTGCAGCAGAGCTGGCCAACAAGCTGATCCGGATAGGAACCAACTTTGATACCATCTGCATTGAGCTGGCCAACTGGGCACAGAAAGGGCACATTATGTTTGCCCTGGCCAGCTTTGATAACCTTGCCAAAGCCGGGCGGGTCAGCCGCGTGGTGGGCTTTATTGCCGGGCGGCTGAACATGCGCGTTTTGGGCCGCCGCACCGAAGATGGCACAATCGACTTTTTCTTTAAGACGCGCGGCGAAGCGCGGGTGCTTGCCAAGATTTTGGAACAGATGGACGAGGACAGTTACGATGGTGTGCGCCCGGTGCTGATCAGCGAGTGCAACAACCAGAACGCCGCCAACCTGTTGGAACACGGCATCCACACCAAATGGCCGGATGCGCAGGTGGATATTGTGCCCTGCAGCGGTCTGTGCAGCTTTTACGCACAGGACCAGGGCGTGATCATCACCTATTAAATTTTGAGCTGAATGGCCTGCAAACGGGGCCGCTATCCTGTTTGCAGGATTTTTTATGGCAATACCGCATAATTCTAAGTGCCGATACGGCGAGCGAGGTGCGGCAGATGCCAAGCCAAAAGCGCAGATAATACTGGATGCTGCAAAGGTGAGCGCCGCCAGTGGCGGAAACAGCGAACCGAAGCAGGGGCAGCGGTCGCAGAGTGCGAGGGGCTTTTGCCCCCGAAGCACGATGCGGGTACCGCAACCCGACATTATCGAGCATTTTGGCAACGCAGATGCCGTGCCGCAGCTGTCGGAGCGGTGCTTAAGCCGCAAGGCGGGAATTGTGCGGTGTTGCCTTATATTTATTCCATCCGAAAACGATCCATACAGAATGCCCATATAAAAATAAAAAGCACATGCTCTCCTGACTGGCCGGATTTTCCCGGCTGACATGGGGCATATGCTTTTATTTTATCTAATTTGAATTTTGTTTTCGCCCTGATTTTACAGCCAGAACTGCACCAGACGGCTGACATTCTGGTACAGCGCGGGATTCTGGCCCAGAAGGCCCGGTTCCGCAGCAAAGTAGACACAGAAGCTATAACAGATCCCCACGGCAACAGCTGCCAACATCGCCCCCTGCAGCATGTGCTGCACGGTATGCAGGATGCTGCCCGATGCGGCGGCCTGCACACGCGGGGCAAGGGTGCTTTCGGCCCACAGCCAGACCAATGCGGCGGCGAACAGCAGCGGGGTTAAATAGTCGCTGAGATAGCGGTAGAGCACACCGGCCATCTGGCAGTCCAACGCGGCCAGAATAACAGCCAGCAGCACGGGCAGCAGCACCATGGCGCGCAGGTCTTTCTGCCTTGCCATACGGCGGCGCAGCAAAGGCAGGGCCGCAAAGGCCCACAGCAGCGGCAGGCTGACCAGGGCACCGCCGTAAAATACTTCGGTAATGGTCATACCCATAAAGTTTGTCTGCATTTTGGTACCCGCCAGGTAGGGGAACACCACCTGCACCACCGGCAGGGACAGGAAATAGGTGAACAACGCCGGGGCCAGCCGCCCAATGCGGAAGCCGCGGTGGGTCATATCGTTGCTGGTCAGGTTGTAATTGGCGCCAAAATCAAACGGCGAGCCGAACCGCGCGGCATTGTAGGCCATCAGCCCCAGGGCTACCAGAATAACCGGCAGAACAAAGGCGATGGCTTCGGTTATTCCCTGCTTGCTGCGCAAGCGTTTTTGCCGGATATACTGCGGCCAGAAGATCGGCAGGCAGAGCACGGCAAACAGCTCCATCTGGGGGCGGCATCCCGCCACCAGCGCCATGCACAGGCTGCCAAGCGCCATGTGCAGCATGATTTTGCCATGGTGCTGCACCGGGGTGTTGGCGGCGCACAGCCACTGCCACAGGGCCAGCAGCACAAATGCCGCGCCGCACAGGATGGCGTATTCATACACCGAGGGGCGCAGCAGCAGGTAGTACACCTGGCTACCGCCCGCAATGCCCACCGCAGCCAGCAGGCAGGCCGCCGCTGAGGCGGACGGGAACCAGCGCTGCGCAGCCTGCCGCACCAAACCAAACACTGCCAAAATCAGCAGCCAGGCCATCACGATCATGGCCAAGCTGGGCGGCAGGTCCGGTACGCCGGTCAGCAGCTCAAACGCCAGCTGGAACAGCAGGCACGGCACAATACCAAAGTAAACATAGTACCGCCCCTGATAATAAGCAACATCCCACAAAGCATCCGGGGCCGCGCTCTGACGGGCGGCGGTATCGTAAGGGTTCTGCATCTCCGCCATGGCGGCGGGCGGGTCGCGCTGCAGATCCAGGCGGCCATTCAGCAGGCTGTGGGCCAGAGCGCCGTACTGCGCAGCGGAATCATTCTGCCAATCGCTGATATGCTGGGTGAAGGTGATGCGGCTTTCGCCGTCCCAGTTTTCGACATTATAAAACGAGGTCGCCACGCCGGAGTTGCGGGCATCGGCAAAGGGGGCCGCTGCGGCCAGCAGGCAGAGCATGCAGCCCAGCACCAGCACCGCCGGGCGGTATTTGGCGCGGTGGGTCAGGTAGGCTTCGTGCCACGCGGCAGCGCCGGGGCGCAGCCCCCACAAGGCCAGCAGTGCCAGATACACCACTGCCAGCCGCAGCAGCGAGAAATCCATCGGGCGGGGTACATTGGCCAGAACCGCCTGCACGGTATAGTTCAGGTCATAACTGCGGTACTCTCCGCTATAGCCCTCCGCTTGCAGGGTCAGGGTATCCACCGCGCCGGAAAAATCCAGCGTGCGCACCAGGCTGCGTGCCGCTCGCGGGGCCGCCTGCCACTGCCAGCTCTGGCGCGGGGCGGTGCTGGCTTCGTCGGTACCGGACACCCACAGGATAAACAGCGGGTTCTGATCCTGCGGATAGTTGCCGTCATACTGGTAGACAACGCCATCCAGCGCAACGTTATACAGCGGCTGATGGATGCCGGTAAAGGTAAGGGTACTGTGCTCATCGTTCAAAGCAATCGGCTCCCCATCCGCCGGGGCATCCTGCAAATAGGCGCGCAGGTCAACGGGCTGGTAGTCGTGGGTTGCAAAATAGGGTGCGTTGCCCACGAATACTTCCAGGCCGATGGCGGCAATCAGCAGCGCAGCAACCGTCCAAAGTGTGCGGTACCGCCGCCCGCTGCGCAGGCGGAGTAACAACACAGTGCCGCAGGCCCACAGTGCCGCCCCATTGATGGCCAGCAGGCGGAACAGATCAAACCCCTGCGCCAGCCCCGGCTGGGCAAACACACATGCTGCGATGATCCACACTGCCAGCACAATGCCCGGCCCGGCCAGTACATCCGCATGGGTTGCCCTGCGGTCGCACAGCCGCCCCGGCAGTGCCAAAACCAGCACCCCCAACAGGATGCTGACACAAATTGCTGCTGCAAACATAAAAAGCCCCCATACCAAAGTGTATGGGGGTATTATACTATGAATTGCGGTTTTTGTCGATATTGGGGGTGCAGGCGTCCTCTTCCTGCGGGTCGGACGGCTGTTCGCCTGCCCGCTCCGCTTTGCGGTACTGCGCGGGGGAAAGCCCGGTTTCCTTTTTGAACACACGGCTGAAATACAGCGGGTTATCATACCCGACGATCTCGGAAACTTCACCGATGCTGTATTTGGTGCGTTCCAGCAAGCGCTGTGCATTGACGATACGCAGCGACTGGATATACCGTGCGGGCGACAAGCCCACATACTGTTTGAAGCTACGGATGAACCATGCCGTGCTCATGTGCAGGGACTCGGCGTATTCATCCACATTGATGCGGGCAGTATAATTCTCGTTAAAATAGGCGGCTGCGGCTTCGATCTGCTCCCGCGTGGTGCCGTTGATCGACCGCCGTTCCTGCCGCTGGCGGCTGACCAGCACCAGCATCATCTGGAACAGCCCGGCCGTATAATCCCGATAGGCGTACTGGCAGAGCTGCAATTCCTGGATCATGCGGCGGAAAGTATTTTTGTACTCCGGCATAATGCCGCTGTAAAACACATGGCCATCCAGCGGAATCTCATGCGCCTGCAGCACTGCAGCGGCCTCGCTGCCGGAAAAATAGACCCAGAACGCCTCCGGATGGTCCTCAAGATAGTAGATATAGCGGCGCTCTTCCTGCGGGCGGTACAGCACCATATGACCCGCTGTTACCACATGCTCGGCATCATCAAACCAGAAGTGCGCCTTGCCCGCAGCGATATAAAACAGCTGATACGCATTTTCATCATGCCGCGTAATAGTTGGCAGGCTGGCGTGCTTTTTCAATCGGCATGTTCCGCAGGAATCCACTGTAAGCGGTGCAGTACAGCTGCCGTCCGCAGCCTGGCGGCTGTTGATGGAACCAAAATTGATATACATCTGTGTTGCCCCCTCGTGTTGGCTGGGTAAGACGGGCGCCCCCATCTTTTATGTAGATTGTATAATATTATCCACTTATAGTGCAAGTGCAACTGGCCAAGTCATATTGTTTTGTTATCCTTCTGTTATGATTTTCGCAAATAATATTGGAATGCTTATCAAAATGTTTTTTCAGCTTTTCTGTTTTACCGCGGGGCCACAACAAAAAAGTGCCCGCCTGCTGCAAGGCAGCGTGCGGGCGCTTTCATGCTTATTCCTTTGCTTTTGAGCCGGGATTATTCAATGCCGGTCACGGTATAATCTTTGTCCTCAACGGCTTTTTTCAGCACAGTGTCATCCACCGGCTTATCCAGCGTTACAACAGCGGTACCGGCGGTGTGGCTTACTTCGGCGGTGGAAACACCGTCCAGCGCTTCCAGTGCCTTTTTCACGGTTGCTTCGCAATGGCCGCACATCATGCCTTCAATTTTAATGGTCTTATTCATGGTCGTGTTCTCCTTTTTGCTTGTTTTGTGTGCTTTGCGTTTATGGTCATGTTTGGTGCTGCGAATATCGAACAGGTTCAGCCGCAGTGCGTTGGAAACCACGCAGAAGCTGGACAGGCTCATGGCCGCAGCGCCGTACATCGGGTTCATCTGCCAGTGCAGCAGCGGGATAAAGACACCTGCCGCCAGGGGGATGCCCAACACATTGTAGGCAAAGGCCCAGAACAGGTTTTCGTGGATATTGTGCAGAGTAGCGCGGCTCAGGCGGATGGCGGCGGGCACATCGCTCAGGCGGCTCTTCATCAGCACAACGTCAGCGGCGTCAATCGCAACATCCGTACCGGCACCAATGGCAATACCGACATCCGCGCGGGTCAGGGCCGGTGCATCGTTGATGCCATCGCCCACCATGGCCACGCGGCCCTTGTTTTTCAGGCTGCGGATCACAGCTTCCTTGCCATCGGGCAGCACACCGGCAATCACTTCGTCCACACCGGCCTGTGCACCAATGGCTTTGGCGGTGCGCTCGTTATCGCCGGTCAGCATCACAACACGGATGCCCATGCCCTGCAGTTCACGCACAGCCTGCGGGCTGTCCTCCTTGATGACGTCCGCCACCGCGATAACGCCCTGCATGGTGCCATCCTTGGCAAAGAACAGCGGGGTTTTGCCCTGGGCGGCCAGTGCTTCGGCGCTGGATGCCATCTTTTGCGGCACCGCCACGCCAAGGGTCTGCATCAGCTTGGCGTTGCCGCCGTACAGGGTACTGCCGTTCAGCACAGCCGTCAGGCCGTTGCCGGGCAGAGCCTGGAAATCTGCCACCTCGGCGGGGGGCAGGTTATCCTCCTGTGCCTTTTGCAGCACAGCGCGGGCCAGCGGGTGTTCACTCTTCTGCTCCAAGGCAGCGGCAAGGCTCATCAGTACCTGCTCCGTCACACCGTCTGCGGGCAGGATATCCGTCACGCGCGGCTCACCGCTGGTGATGGTGCCAGTTTTATCCAGGGCAACGATCTCGGTTTTACCGGTCTGCTCCAGCGAAACCGCGGTTTTGAACAGAATGCCGTTTTTAGCGCCCACACCATTGCCAACCATAATGGCAACCGGCGTTGCCAGGCCCAGCGCGCAGGGGCAGCTGATGACCAGCACTGAAATACCGCGGGCCAAGGCAAAACCGACCGTCTGCCCTGCCAGCAGCCAGACAATGGTGGTGATGACCGCCAGGGTGATGACGGTCGGCACAAACACACCGGAGACGCGGTCTGCAATTTTGGCAATGGGTGCCTTGGTGGCTGCGGCATCGCTGACCATCTGGATGATCTGAGCCAGCGTGGTATCCTGACCCACGCGGGTGGCACGGCAGCGCAAAAAGCCGGATTGGTTCAGGGTTGCGGCGCTCACGCTGTCGCCTTCGGCCTTATCCACCGGGATGCTCTCACCGGTCAGGGCCGATTCGTTCACCGCGCTGCTGCCTTCCAGCACCACGCCGTCAACGGGGATATTCTCGCCGGGACGCACCACAAACACATCGCCCTGCTGCACCTGTTCGATGGGAACGGTAACTTCCGCCCCATTGCGCAGCAGCGTTGCGGTTTTGGGGGCCAGGTTCATCAGGCCTTTCAGGGCATCGGTGGTCTTGCCCTTGGAGCGGGCTTCCAACGTTTTGCCCACCGTGATCAGGGTCAGGATGGTTGCGGCGGATTCAAAATAAAACTCCTCCATATAGCCCATCACGGCCATGGCATCCCCCTGCACCTGGGCCACCGTCATGGCAAACAGAGCGTAAGTGCTGTAGCCAAAGGCCGCGGTAGCGCCAAGGGATACCAGGGTATCCATATTGGGGGCACGGTTCCACAGCGCCTTAAAGCCGCTGATAAAGAACTTTTGGTTGATGACCATGATGATAATGGTGAGCAGCATCTGTAAAATACCCATTGCCACATGGTTGCCCTGCATAAAGCCCGGCAGCGGCCAGTTCCATAGCATGTGCCCCATGGAGAAGTACATCAGCACCACCCAGAAGATCAGCGAGGCAATCAGGCGGCGTTTGAGGCGCGGGGTCTCGGTATCTTTTAAGGCATCTGCTGACGGCGCGGCGGACTGGGCGGCAGCGTTTTTAGGGCTTGCGCCATAGCCTGCGGCTTCCACTGCGGCCACAATATCTGCCGGAGCGGCGGTGCCCTCCACACCCATTGAGTTGGTCAGCAGGCTGACCGAGCAGGATGTTACGCCCGGCACTTTGCTGACGGCTTTTTCCACCCGGGCACTGCACGCGGCGCAGCTCATCCCGGTTACGTTATATTGTTCCACTTCTTTCCTCCTGTTTTCTCTCTTTTGCGGTAGTGATTCTATAATTCCTGTGTGATGATTGGTGAGTGGTTTCGCTTTGGTGTTTGAACACGGGTTGTTGATGTTTGAGTTGTTTCTATCCTCACTCCCCTTTTGGTAAGCGGCTAGCCTGCAATTCGACGTATTATTGAGGTTACCATTTCTATCCACACTCTCCTTGCGGAAAGCGATACGTTGGGGGCAACCAAGGCCGATGCGGCATTTCTATCCACACCCTCTCACAGGGAATGACTGGCATTTATTCATGGCTCTGGTAATGTTACACAAACTTTTACCGATGTTTGTGAACAGAAAAACAATCGTACTGGGCACTGGCATGGCATTTTTGCTGGCTCAAACACTCGTGCATTTATTTCATGTTCTGCTTCTGCTATTTTGTGCAGGCAATGCTTATTTCATCAGTTTCTGCAGTGTTTTCAGCAGCTCATCCACAACTTCGTCATTCCCGGCACGGATATCATCCGCCACACAGGTGCGGATATGGTTTGCCAGCAGCTCACGGTTGAACGCATTCATCGCCGCCGTTACCGCCGCCGACTGCACCAGAATATCCGGACAATACGCTTCGTTTTCCACCATCCCACGGATGCCCCGGATCTGCCCTTCGATCCGGTTCAGTCTGTGGACCAGGCTTTTATACTCTTCTTCACTGCGATGCTTTGTTTTGTGTGCACAGCAGCAACACGGTTCCTTCTTTTCGTTTTCCTGCATTATGTTACCCTCCCATCACATGCAAGGTACCCCGGCGGGGTATATTCACTATATACCCCGCCGGGGTACCTTGTCAAGTAGATAATATAATATGTTTATATTATTTTATGCGAGAGTTTTTTACTATAGCAATTTTTAAAATTAAAGCGGATATCCGCATGAACAAAACCACCCTGAACAGTCAGAAAGAGAAACATTCCACGCTCTCCTTGCGGAGAGCGACGTTGTGCCCCGCGCAAACCCTGATGTGAATTACGAGATTTCTATCCACGCTCTCCTTGCGGAGAGCGACCGGTCTCTGTTGCTGCCTGTTCGGGGGTCTCGTATTTCTATCCACGCTCTCCTTGCGGAGAGCGACGGTTTTGGAGAACGTGCTTGCCGCCGTGCGGGAATTTCTATCCACGTTCTCCTTGCGGAGAGCGACGCTGGAGCTTAAACCAATCTCTAACTTCGGGCTTATTTCTATCCACGCTCTCCTTGCGGAGAGCGACATTTTTACATTAAATTTGTAAACTGGGGCACGCTATTTCTATCCACGCTCTCCTTGCGGAGAGCGACACCTAACTATCAACATCCAGAACATTTTCAATAAATTTCTATCCACGCTCTCCTTGCGGAGAGCGACACCAGTCAGGCTATTTTTGGCGTGAATTTTTCCGATTTCTATCCACGCTCTCCTTGCGGAGAGCGACCCGAGGGCGCGAGCGCCCGAGTAAGGCCCGTTATTTATTTCTATCCACGCTCTCCTTGCGGAGAGCGACTTCCCGACAGTATCAAGCCTTCCCCGCGCAGCATCATTTCTATCCACGCTCTCCTTGCGGAGAGCGACCTACGACCTTCACGGCCTCAAGATGGGCTACTGCATTTCTATCCACGCTCTCCTTGCGGAGAGCGACCTCAAATTCACACGACTTTTCTACGACCTTTTTATTTCTATCCACGCTCTCCTTGCGGAGAGCGACGTCCTCGAAGAGGACTTTCCCGTTGATTCTGTAACTATTTCTATCCACGCTCTCCTTGCGGAGAGCGACCAAGCCGGCATCGCTGATGTAACCCAACGACTTATTTCTATCCACGCTCTCCTTGCGGAGAGCGACGTGGGTGATACTCCCCCGTGCTGCGGTTGTATGATTTCTATCCACGCTCTCCTTGCGGAGAGCGACACAACCGTTAACGGTGATATGATATAGACATCAAAAATTTCTATCCACGCTCTCCTTGCGGAGAGCGACCAACCCCGCCCCACTGCCAAAGCAAAAAACAACACATTTCTATCCACGCTCTCCTTGCGGAGAGCGACATGTCACATTTATGGAAACTATGCGAACCATAGCGCAATTTCTATCCACGCTCTCCTTGCGGAGAGCGACGTGGACTGGTCGATCATGTAATTCAAGGTCTGGCAATTTCTATCCACGCTCTCCTTGCGGAGAGCGACTTTTGGTACAAAGATTTTGACAGCATGGCCAAAAAATTTCTATCCACGCTCTCCTTGCGGAGAGCGACTGCAAATCAGACTGCCGGAACAGTAACAAGCGCATTTCTATCCACGCTCTCCTTGCGGAGAGCGACCCGCATCAACAGGGAGAACGGGTGGCAGTGGTCGATTTCTATCCACGCTCTCCTTGCGGAGAGCGACGGTATGCAGAGTTCCGACGCTGGCCTGCTTACGAATTTCTATCCACGCTCTCCTTGCGGAGAGCGACAACAGCTTTTCTACTTCTTTCTTGGGGTCTCCCTATTTCTATCCACGCTCTCCTTGCGGAGAGCGACTCTGCACGCCGTTGACAAGCTGCGCCTGCTGGTAATTTCTATCCACGCTCTCCTTGCGGAGAGCGACCTTGGGGTCTCCCTGAAAATTTGCCCGGAACTGCTATTTCTATCCACGCTCTCCTTGCGGAGAGCGACCACCTGATTTGTAGTATTTCTGCGGTTTGCAGTCATTTCTATCCACGCTCTCCTTGCGGAGAGCGACGGGCGCTGGAACAACACAAATCAGTTGGACAGGCGATTTCTATCCACGCTCTCCTTGCGGAGAGCGACCACACCCTTTATTTCGCTTCACTGTTGATATACCCATTTCTATCCACGCTCTCCTTGCGGAGAGCGACCGCGGCGAATTCCTCAAGCGGAAAGTCAACCACCATTTCTATCCACGCTCTCCTTGCGGAGAGCGACAAACAACCCGCCCGATTCGGGGGTGTTGCTTAGATATTTCTATCCACGCTCTCCTTGCGGAGAGCGACGCCTTTACCCAATGCGGGCGTTTGAGCCTATCGGCATTTCTATCCACGCTCTCCTTGCGGAGAGCGACAAAAAGAACGTCTTATCAGTGACGAGGTCAACGCATTTCTATCCACGCTCTCCTTGCGGAGAGCGACGCCACGCGCAGGTCGCTGCCGCGGGTGTGGCGGAATTTCTATCCACGCTCTCCTTGCGGAGAGCGACTTAGCGCAGAGGATTGCAAAATCTGCATTTATGACATTTCTATCCACGCTCTCCTTGCGGAGAGCGACATACTGGGCAACCCGTGCGCGGGCTGCCCAGCTATTTCTATCCACGCTCTCCTTGCGGAGAGCGACGGGGCCGCGATAGGGCACCGGCTGCGCGATAATGATTTCTATCCACGCTCTCCTTGCGGAGAGCGACACCGGCACGCTGGAGACCGGCATCACCGTGAAAGCATTTCTATCCACGCTCTCCTTGCGGAGAGCGACGAAACCACCATCACCGCCACGCCGGACACGGACGGATTTCTATCCACGCTCTCCTTGCGGAGAGCGACCCGCTGCTTCAAAGCGTTCTGAGCCTTGTTGATATTTCTATCCACGCTCTCCTTGCGGAGAGCGACGTCTGCACTTGTTGCAGGGTTCATCTACCTGTGATTTCTATCCACGCTCTCCTTGCGGAGAGCGACTTTGGCCGGGCCTTCTGGCCCGGCCTTTCTTTTTAATTTCTATCCACGCTCTCCTTGCGGAGAGCGACTATGGGCCGATACTGACTATAATCTTTCTGACATTATTTCTATCCACGCTCTCCTTGCGGAGAGCGACCGCCGCGGGGCGGCAAACTGTTATCTTGATAATATAATTTCTATCCACGCTCTCCTTGCGGAGAGCGACGCGCCTTGGTTTGCTTGGTTGGCTTCGCACGCTTATTTCTATCCACGCTCTCCTTGCGGAGAGCGACGTCGACCCTGATGCCGATTCGCTGACCGATGATATTTCTATCCACGCTCTCCTTGCGGAGAGCGACCTTAATCCAAGCTATGCCGCACTTGATGGGGCTTCTATTTCTATCCACGCTCTCCTTGCGGAGAGCGACGTCAATTTGCGAGTGCTGGACGGCTCCAAATCGTCTATAATTTCTATCCACGCTCTCCTTGCGGAGAGCGACAAATTCGGTCTGTCACTCCTGACATATCATCTAGAAATTTCTATCCACGCTCTCCTTGCGGAGAGCGACTCCGTCTGTTCTTCATAGTTTTCGACCTCTTCAGATTTCTATCCACGCTCTCCTTGCGGAGAGCGACGCGAATCAATCGGGACATTGCGCACAGTGAGCGTGAATTTCTATCCACGCTCTCCTTGCGGAGAGCGACGGGACTTGATGGGAGGTTTAAGCTGTAATGCCTGAAATTTCTATCCACGCTCTCCTTGCGGAGAGCGACGGTGGCTTCGGTGTTGGCAGTTAGCCGCGCGTGATATTTCTATCCACGCTCTCCTTGCGGAGAGCGACCCCTCGAAATTGGCAAAAACCTCACGGACAGAAAAAATTTCTATCCACGCTCTCCTTGCGGAGAGCGACTCTAAACGGCTTTGCGATGCGCTGAAACACCTGCATTTCTATCCACGCTCTCCTTGCGGAGAGCGACGGACGGATAACATCAAACGGAACGAAAAAGTTAAATTTCTATCCACGCTCTCCTTGCGGAGAGCGACAACCTCCCATCCAAGCCCATCGAAAGGAACGAGTATTTCTATCCACGCTCTCCTTGCGGAGAGCGACCGATTCTCTGACTGATGATGTGTCAACCGGCAGATTTCTATCCACGCTCTCCTTGCGGAGAGCGACCGTCTATTGGCATTGTGGGGAAGCTGGAAGCGGTAATTTCTATCCACGCTCTCCTTGCGGAGAGCGACCTTCTGGATTGTTGAAAACGCAAAACCACGAACGATTTCTATCCACGCTCTCCTTGCGGAGAGCGACGGCATCAGTAGCATAATCAATAATGTAATCAACAATTTCTATCCACGCTCTCCTTGCGGAGAGCGACGCGACAACACACACGTCTACCGTGTATATTGCCCCTCATTTCTATCCACGCTCTCCTTGCGGAGAGCGACCAGACCTTGCAAACCGTGCGGAACTAAACATTCGACATTTCTATCCACGCTCTCCTTGCGGAGAGCGACAACCCACACAAACAAAACAGACGGAGGTAATACCATATTTCTATCCACGCTCTCCTTGCGGAGAGCGACTGTTGGAGCAGTCCGCGAGCTACAATTCATACTTGATTTCTATCCACGCTCTCCTTGCGGAGAGCGACTCTTCAACGCAATGCAGATTGTAATTGTCGTAGTATTTCTATCCACGCTCTCCTTGCGGAGAGCGACATTGCACAGTTTGCTAGTTTGAAATTATTTGTTTATTTCTATCCACGCTCTCCTTGCGGAGAGCGACTGTTTTACAATAATCAACGTCAAGGAAAGAGGAAATTTCTATCCACGCTCTCCTTGCGGAGAGCGACTTTGTTGTCACTGCTTTCCCGGGCAGTGCGAATAAATTTCTATCCACGCTCTCCTTGCGGAGAGCGACATCCGAAAACGTCAGATCATCCCCATAATACAAATTTCTATCCACGCTCTCCTTGCGGAGAGCGACCTTGGTTCTCGTCTTTATGATATGTCCGCCGCCTGATTTCTATCCACGCTCTCCTTGCGGAGAGCGACACTGGCCAACAAAGCGCCGTTTGAAAAGTTTGAAGATTTCTATCCACGCTCTCCTTGCGGAGAGCGACTTGATGATTTAATCAGCTGATCGGCTCCGTTTGAAATTTCTATCCACGCTCTCCTTGCGGAGAGCGACGCAAAAAGCCATGAATATGCCAGGAAATACCGTCTATTTCTATCCACGCTCTCCTTGCGGAGAGCGACCGATTCTAGCGCGCTTATGAAATGTCAAGTCAAATTTCTATCCACGCTCTCCTTGCGGAGAGCGACCCATTATGACAATTACAACTTGCATTGTGTCGAAATTTCTATCCACGCTCTCCTTGCGGAGAGCGACGCCATAGCAACAACAGCCACTTTCAACATGCCAATTTCTATCCACGCTCTCCTTGCGGAGAGCGACCATCGTCAACGGTAATTGTAATTTTACGCAAAAGATTTCTATCCACGCTCTCCTTGCGGAGAGCGACTGGTGGCTTCGGTGCTGGAAGCTGGCCGCGCGGGATATTTCTATCCACGCTCTCCTTGCGGAGAGCGACCGGTAGCGAAACGGACGACAGACATAAGACCGCCATTTCTATCCACGCTCTCCTTGCGGAGAGCGACGCTTCAGATATTTCTATATTATCAAGATAACAGATTTCTATCCACGCTCTCCTTGCGGAGAGCGACAGCAAAAGTGCACAAAACAGTGGGGCACTTTTGCGCATATGAAACAAATTTTATGGAGATTGCATCTTCATGCTGACAGGCAAGGCTGTATTTGACCCTTTCTGCCCCTGTTTTTTCCATATTTTCTGGTGCGAAGGAACCGGGAATTTTATGATTGCCTTCCCCTCGCACTAAGCAAACAAGATTCCATCCTGATCAAAATCCGGGTGCAGACCCACATGCTCGACTTTGCTTTTGTAATGGTTTCCCAGTTGATAAAAGCGCAGGCTGTCCGATTCCGAATCAATCAGTTCGGTCAATTTTGCTTTGAACATCGTGTATTGCGCGGCATCCAGCAGGCACTCAAATACGGAGTTTTGCACCCGCTGGCCGTAGTCTACACAGACTTTTGCTACTTTGCGCAGCCTGCGACGACCGGCGGCTGTTTCGGTGTTGACATCATAGGTTACAAGCACCAACATAACGGCACCTCACTTCCAGAAAAACGGTGGGTACACTTCCAGGTCGCCGCGCAGAGCACGGGCCAACAAAAGCGCTTGAACATAGGGCACCAGCCCCCAGGGCAGTTTTTCTTTCAAAAACGGATGGGTGATCTCTTCCTTCTTTTTGTTCTGCCATGCGGTCAGGAAAGCTTTGCGGCCATCATCCGTCAGCAGTACGGCACCATTTTCCTGTTTTTGCAGGTGTTTTGCCGTGATGATCTTTTGATTGATGCAGCTGATGACCAGCCGGTCTGCATAAACCGCCCGCAGTTCTTCCATCAGGTCAAGTGCCAGACTTTTGCGGCCGGGGCGCGGGCGGTGCATAAAGCCAACATAAGGGTCCAGGCCCACAGCGGTCAAGGCGGATGCACACTCCCGCGCCAGCATGCTGTAGGCAAACGAAAGCAGCGCATTCACATTGTCCAGCGGTGGACGGCGGCTGCGGCCCTCAAACACAAAATCCTGCTTTTGCTGCAGAATCAGGTCATTCAGGCAGTCAAAGTAGCGCTGGGCTGCCTCGCCTTCCAGGCCGCGCAGCTGTTTCGGATCATCGCTGGTCTGTATCAGCGGCAGCGCGGCGGCCAGCTGGGTGGAGGTGCGTTTCAGTTTTTCGACCGGGACACGCTGGGGATGATCGCGGGTTGCGCGTTCTAGCACCCAGCGTGCGTTATACACTTTACCAATGATAAAGCTCCGGGCATAGCGACAGCTCTGGGCCGGGTCATCCGACACGCGGTACTGTGTCTGACGCAGCAGCACATTGCCGCGTTCTTCCCCCACGGTGCGGGCCTGAAATCTGCCATACGGGTCAAAAAAGCAAAGGTCAATGCCCCGCCGGGCACAAGCTCCCATCAAAGCGGGGCTGGCACCCGCGTAAGTAAAGCAGACGATGCCTTCCAGCGTATGCAGGGCATAGCGGTGGGTTTCCTGCTTATTGCGGGTAACAACAAGGTTTTCGCCATCCAATGTCAGGTAAGCGTCCTCATTGATGACAAACAGGGTGTTGAGCAGCTTTCTCATGGCGCGCCCTCCTCAATATGCTCCCGCAGATACGCCGCCGGGTCTGCCTGCTGATACAGCGCCGGCAGGCAAAGCTCTTTCAGTGAGCAGGCATTGCAATGCTTGCCGGGTTTGCTTTTTGGGGTATAGCCGCGCGCAAACAGGCGGTTCATCTCATCCGCCATGGTCTGCGCGGTGCTGCGCAGTTCCGGTGTCAGGGAAACATGTTCCCGCTGCCGGGTTTCTTCATAAAAGATTTCCCCTTCCGGCACCTCGCACACCAGCATTTCTTCCAGCGCCATGGCCTGTGCGCAGAGCTGCAAACGGTCGGCATCGTTTACCTTGCTGCGGCCATGCTTATATTCCACGGGCATGGGCTGCCACAGGCCGCGGCGGCCCTGCAATGACACGCCGTTTGGATCCTTGTGAAACTCTACCACATCACAGTCGCCGGTCAGTTTTAAGCGGTGGCTGACGACCCTCATACCGCGGGCGATCAGCAAATCGCCGCGTTTTTCCGTCAGGGTAACATCATGGCAGCGGGTATGCTGCAGGCGGCCTTCGGCGGTGCGTTGGTTTTCGGACCATTGTTGTTCCAGGTGTATGAGCGCCCACTGACGGCGGCAAAAGCTGAAATGCTGGATACCGGACATCAGCAGGTAATCATCTGGGGAAACCATTACGACAACCTCTCACACGTTACCCCTGCCGGAAGATTTTCATCCACGGTCACCACATAGTCATGGTAGCTGCGCGGGAAGGCTACCCCTTCGGCACGCGTGACATGCACTGCATCAAACAGTTTATAGGACGGCGCATTGCCCAGTTCCGAATCATGCTTGAACACGATCAGTTCCCGAACTGCCATTTTGCCGCGGGCTGCGCTGTGGTCATTTTCAAACATATTCAGGATTGCCTGCCACAGCAGCTGCAGGTCATCCTCTGAGAATCCTGTAGTTTTGCGGGCAAGGTTGGCCGAAACATAACCCTCTGCACGGTACAAACCATACGGGATCACATACTTGCGGCCCATCTCAGTGCCTTTTCGCTCTGCATCCGCTTCGGTCGTAATGGCAATACGGGTAATGGTCACTTCCTGCGGGAGGACAGGATCCACCGAGCGTGCAAAGCTCAACTGAACAGGGCCGCGTACCTGCCCGCAATTCAGTGCGCCTTTTACGAAAGTTGTCATAACAGCGCCAAATGTACGGATATCATAGAAATTTTGGCACATAAAATCCCGGATTTTACGGTCCAGTTCCGGGTCATCTTTCTTGGCGACTTTCAGGGCATCTTTGGCATCAGCATCAATGCCCAAGTATTCGAGTGCTTTTTTATCGCTGCGGTTCAGGGGGACCTGATCTTTAATGTAAATCTGGTATCCTGCTTCATCTTCTTTGGCCACTTCGACATAGTTGCGAATCTTACGCTTCAAGCAGACATCTGTAACAATGCCATATCCCGTTTCCGGGTCAACGCGCGGCATGTTGCCTGCATCCGGATCGCCGTTCGGATTTCCGTTTTCAACGTCAAACAGAATTACAAAATCATACCGGTTTTTGATTGCCTGTGCCATTGTTATTCCTCCACTTTCTTTGTATAGCGTTCCTGTGTCTGATGGTAATAGCCAAGGATAAAAGCGCCTTGTTCCGGCAAGGTCAGCCGTGCGGGAAAGCTTCCTTCCAGTTTTCCGCCCGCCAGCGCAGCGATCTGCTTATCGTAATAAATCTTTTGTGGCTTGCTCATTTTTTGCATATGCTTTTGCGCCAGCATCAGAATTGTTGGGAACACAGTGGCCGGCGTGGAAGCCGCTGCATTAAAATACCTGTCCTTGATGGTTGTATTGATATCCGGGTTTACCGCCATCTGGATTGCTTCCAGCACAGCAAAAAGCTGACCCATAACATACGGTTGATAATTTGTTTCCTTGTTATTTTCCACAGTTAATACCTCCTTTGGGCAACGGGGATCTTCATTACGCAGGTAGTATGCTTTTATAATAGCGGCACGGCCGCGTGTTACTTTTTGCTCTGCGCGGATACGCATCATAACGCCATCCAGCAGGGTTGCCGGGTACCTTGTATTATTCAGGATTGCACGCAGAACATCGCCTGCCAGCTGCGGTGCTGCCGATGGGTTGCGGGAATTGGTGTTGACGGTTTCCTGCAGCAGCCAATACACCCCCAGCCGCGGGAATTTATCATAAGCGGGGCGCACAATCTCTAAGCGGTCATAATGCTTCTGCACATTATCAAGCAGCGTTTGAAATGTATCCTGCCAGAAAAAGCGAACCGAGAGGCGCGCCGCATTAGGGGCCAAGCCAAGCACATAAAAGTGCCTTTGTGGGTCAAGTGTCACGTTCTGCCACTCTACACTCTGTCCATGGACCAGCTTGTCCATTGCATTTCGCACATCGCTTTCGCTGACAGGCGCATCCATGGCAAACAATGCATCCATTGCTACCTGCTGGTAGGCGGTCTCACCACCTGCTGCCCAGCAGACAATGGTGGTATCGCCCACGCGCTGAACATGTTCCCTGTCTGCCAGCAGATAGTTTAATGCCTGTGCATAGGCAAAGGCCGCATAACTGCCAACCGGCGCATTGCCCCCCTGTTCATGTCCGTATGAGCAAAAAGCGTCCGCATTAAAAGAAACAATCGATGCGCCGGAAGACTGTGCCCCGGTCACGCCTTTAATCGCCGGGTGCAGGCGGGCAAGCGGTGCCTTTTGCCCTGTAACCAGGCATCGGATTTCCGGTGCATCCGTGTTCTTATCACACTGCCGCTGCCAGGCTTCCTGTATTTCCGGATCGTCCTGAACATAGTTTTCCCGAATCAGAAATACCAGATTGCCACCCTTGTAAAGTTCCTTGAGACTTTGTTCCAGCGCTGGATTCTGCTCCGCCGCCTTGGGGTCCCAGTTTATAAAAAAGTTCCGCACTGCCTGTGCCGCCTGACCGGGAACATTTTGTAAAATGGCAAGATGCAGCTCCTTTGCAGCGGCAAAGCACTGCATTGCACGCTCCGGTTTGCCTTTTCCGTCAATGCCGAGCATGTAAGCACTGTTATCACACAAAAAATTGGCTGCCACACCACTAGAACGTTTAACCTGTTCCGGAACTTGCAGCTGACATGGAGCAAGCACTGTTTTTTTACCGCGCTTTTCCTCTTGCTGCAAGGGGTGCAATGCCATCAGTTGGCCGTTTTCATCCAGTTCCAAAGCCCAACTGACTTTTGCGCTTGTCCAACCGGGGCGCGTGATTTTGCCATTGGCCAGCAAATCTTCATAGTATTGTACCAAAGCCTGTAAAATCATCGGTACACCTCGCAGTCTGCCACATTCAACACACCATGTTCCAATTTTGCATGGAAATACATCGGGGTTATGTTCTGCGGGTCAGTGTAGTCAAAGTCATATAGCATGAATCCCAAATCCCGTGTTTCCTCAATGGTCGGGATTGGCCCGCCGGGCCATGCGCGGAATGCGGCAGGAAATTCACGGCACCCAAAATAAGGAGTATGAAAACACTGGCCCCTGGACATGCGCCGGGTAACAATATCCTGGAACTTTCCCGGATTGTCGCTCGGTGCCGCACGGTCAGTCATCTCAAATTCTGCCTCAATCACATAATGAACGTCCTGCAACACCATGGCTGCACGCTGAACGATCTGCTGGGGCGTGGCAAGGTAAAGCTCTTTCCCTGTTCCCTGCATCGCGCTGCGTACATCGGAACAAAGAATTTTGCTTTTTACTTCGTTCCGACGGATGTTGGTAAAGCGGATTGGGTTCATAACATAGATTTTCCGGATTTTCCACCGTAAGCCAGGGTGGTAATAGATTGCTTCCACTATACCGCGTGCCGCGGAAGGGGTGAGGACTTCATATGAAACCCTTTCGACTTTTAGCTCAGGCCTCGAGAGCAAAGCATAATTCCCCCATACTTCCAGCTGGATCATCTGCATCAACTCCTTTGCATTTCTATTTTCAGTTGTTTTTAATTTATATTTTGCTATAGTTTCAATATACGCTACTTGGCACCAAATGTCAATCCTTTTATCATGTATACTTTTTGTTTGCTTTTCATCCGGTTTTCTTTTATAATAAGTTGCGTCGGCAGCTTATGCCGTGGATAGAAATAGTTGATTTTACTTTAGCGCACAAGAACGGCAGGGCAGGCTCCCTGCCGTTTTTGCTTTATGCAAACCAGGCTGCTCCCGTTTCAGCTTCCATAGCAAGGCCCGTGTTGTTATCGTAAAAGCTTCCGTCCGTTAATTCCCATATGCCTTCACTGATTTGGCAAACCGCCCCGGCATTCTCCAGCGTTTTCAGATGATCCGGGTAAACCGGAACACCATATTGCCCCAGTTGACGGAACAAAGTTTTGCTTACCTCTCCTGCACGCAATCGTGCAAGCAAATGTTCCCCTTTCCCTTGGGGAATGTATACGGTCACGGCAGGTGTTTCAATTAAGCGGAACCTCTCTGCCGCTGTTGCAAAGGGGAAAATGCGCCCTTCCATATCCTGCTCGAACCCTTGCAGAATTTGCTGTTCATCCAGTCTTTTATCTCCTTTTAAGGTACGGTAAAACAGAAAGTATGTTTCGATTGCTTCCAGAGATGCCAGATCTGCATATTTTTTCAGGACGCTTTGCGTTGCGGATACATTCTGTTCCAGCATGCGCGGTACATGCTGCCCTTCCAATGTGAAAATCTGTACCAAGCTCTGCTCCGCCGGGCGTCTTCCCTCTCGATTGCAGCGCCCCGCCGCCTGCAAAATGGAATCCAAACCTGCTTCCTCGCGGTATACAGCCGGGAAATCCACATCAACACCCGCTTCGATCAAAGAAGTTGATATCACACGGCAGGGCAGCCCATCTTTTAAGCGTTCCCGGATTTCCTGCAATAACTGTTTGCGATGGGCTGGGTATAGCAATGTTGTCAGGCAGTAGCTGCCCTCTTTGGGCAGGTTATTGTATAATTCCTGTGCTGTTTTTCTCCGGTTTACAATACACAGCACTTGTTCCTGCGCTGCCAGTTCTGCGCCAAGCTGGCTTTGTTCCAACTCTCCGCGCATTTTTAGCGTTGTACGCCGGAATGCCTGATATTGCTCTTTGGGATGTGGGCAAAGTTCCGTCATCTGCAGCCCAGGCGCCAGTTCATCAAACAAGGGCTGCAAAGCTGGTTGTGTGGCCGTGCAAAGCACCGCTGCTGCGCGGTAATGCTGTACCAGCTGCGCGATTGCCGCAACGCAGGGGCGCAAATAAGGAACCGGCAGGTTTTGTGCTTCGTCAAAAATGACCACGCTATTTGCAATGTTATGTAATTTACGGCATTGTGACGCATGGTTGCCGTAAAGTGATTCAAAGAATTGCACGGATGTGGTAACCACCACCGGAGCATCCCAGTTTTCCGCCGCCAATGCTTTGCGGTAGGCTGCCGGCTCATCATCTTCCTTGGCAGAGTAGTCCACCCCTGAATGGTGTTCCAAAACATTTTCTGCTCCTAATATTTCCGAAAACACATCCGCGGTCTGGTCAATAATGGATGTATAAGGGATCACATAAATAACCCGGTCCATATGGTTCTTTACAGCTAGCGAAAGCGCAAATGCCAATGACGCTACCGTTTTTCCCCCGCCTGTAGGAACGGTCAGGGAATAAAGGCCGCGCCGCCCTGTTTGCCCTGCCGTTGTACAGGCACTCAAAATTGAACTGCGGCGCTGATTCAAGGTTCCCTGGGGATGGCTCCATTTTGCGGTATATTGGTTCAACCTTTTCAGCAGTTCATCCATTGTCTGGCCTTGTCCGCGCGGTTTAGGGCTGCTCATAAAGTTTTCCGTATCCAGATAGTCCGCATCGACCAGGCAGGAATACAACATCCGGGTATAAAATGCCTGTGTAAAACGATTTTCCTTCATCATTTCCGGCTGGGGCGGTATGGACGGCAGTTTAATCTCATTCGTCCATTGGGTATAGGGTTCAACGCCCTTTTTCAATCGTCCAAACATTGTCGCATCCTGCGCGGTATCGCTTCGGCCTCCTCCATCCGGCAGGCCGCTATGGTGTCCCGCAATAGCAAAAGCCAGTGGGATTTGACCATATCGGGCAGCCACCTGTGCACCAGCCGTTGAGTGATCCACTTTCTCTCCACCTTGCAGGCGCTTTTGAAACTTTGTACTATATTTACCAATATCATGCAGTAATCCAAGCCAAGTTCCCTGTTGCTGGGCATCAAAGGCTGCTGCAAATTGCCCACATAGGACTGCCGTTCCCTGCAAATGGTCCGCTACCGTTTGGACGCGGGTTCCGTCTTCACTGATATGAGCCAGCATCTTTTTCTCCTGGTGCATAATCAAACTCCCTTCTGTTTTGCTTTTCTCTATTATAGCAGATCACTCATCCCATAATTCGGACTTTAACTCCAGTTCTGCAATCTTTGTCATACTATCCAAATCTATCCATGTAGAATTGTTAGCTATTCCCATTAGCAGATATTTTTGATAAAATAAGATCTCATAGGGTTTATGACTTCACTTTCTTATATTACTTCTTCATCTTACCGAAGAATCATTTACGTAAGGAGTGAAAAGCCATGAAAAGGAAGTTATTCTCATTTTCCGCCAGTGTTATCACCGCAATAATGCTTACCGCTTGTGCTGCAGCGCCAGAAAATAAACCTGCTTCCTCCGCTGCTCTTTCCCCGACCAGTGAAGCTGTTGCTACAGCTATACCATCATGAACGGAACGGTTGAATATCCTTACGCAGACTTATCTGGCATGGTAGTTGTGAAAAATCAATCCGGACAAAAGCTAGTTCTGGATGTTTACGGCAATGAGATAATTTCCGCTGGGCAATATGAAGATTTAGCCCCCGCGCGCGATGGCTGCGTATGGGCAAAACAGAATGGCCTTTGGGGCTTGCTGCAAGTACAGGATTATACCGAAAACAATGCCGACATTATTCTGCCGGATGGATGCGTTGCACCAGATGTAACGCTTAGTCGAATTGATAGCCTTTGTACCTACACCACTGCTGATCATGGGCTGGTTATGCGTAAAGGTCCCGGTACAAATTATGAAAAAATGGATAATATCCCCTACGGTCTCATCGTATGGGAATGCGGCTATAGCAGCAATGTGCCTGACTGGGTTGTTGTATATTACAGTGGGATTTATGGTTGGGTCAGTGATGAATACTTGGCTACCACTATTTATTCCAGCAGTAAAAAATAAATAAAAAAGCAGGTGTTCATGTAGAAACGATATCGTCCTCCACGTGAATACCTGCTTTTTATAGCTTCTTTTATTATATCTGTTCTGTGCCGCTATTTGTCTCTGTATGAAATAAATAGCCGCTATATGCATTTGAATGAAGTGTTCTGTTTGTTTGCTTTTTTACCTAAAAGAATCGCGTAGGAGGCTCTCTTAACTAAAGAGCCGACCTCTCACACCACCGTGCGTACCGACCGGTACACGGCGGTTCA
>ERZ840057.1203-NODE-1203-length-22944-cov-6.027961_pt1 | contig 22944 bp, 22 predicted proteins | sample MGYA00519907_ERZ840057 | MGnify/ENA primary metagenome ERZ840057 (study PRJEB31850, sample SAMEA3708862) | human gut metagenome | biome: human gut; feature: human-associated habitat; material: faeces | place: China | collected 2014 ...
TTTTACTAATGGATTAATATATCTTTTCTTACCTTTTACACTAGTACAATATATTTTATCATTTGGTTCATTACTTTTATATACTGAGTCTTTAGTCGCATCTCTAAAATTTTTGAATGCATTTCTTATATATGAATCTTTGCAGTTTTCAATTAATTTTATTACTTCTTTTTCTGATAATTTATATAAGTCATCTATTGTGACATGTCCTTCTCTGTTCAACCATTTCATTACATCCGCAATAAATTGCATACATGCTCTGTCTTCATCCTCAATCCAACGTGGCCATAGTTTTGAAATATCATGTATAAAGTTTTCGCATATATCAATATCCTTAAATGAAAGTTCATCTATATTTTTTTCATTCTTAGCAATGATTATGTTACCATAGTATTTCTTTATATCTTCCAATTCAAATACCCTAACTTGATACAAACCACCAGACAAAGTATATTCCAAGCGGTCTGCACTTAACATTGGTGTATCATTATCTGCAATTGGATAAATATGATAATCAAAAACTTCTTCTATTTTAATATTGTCCCTACTTAATAAGTTCATTATTTCTTTTGAATTTTTAATTATTTGTTCAGTTCTTTCTTCTGTTGATTCTTGATGTTCTGAGTCTCCATTCATAAAATCTATACAATGTTTAAAAACTGGTGTTGCAATATCATGAAATAGTCCTGAAAGTGTTTGCTTTTTATCATGTGTAAAATTCCAAATTATTAGCGCAACTGCTACACTATGTGTTAATGTTGAATAAAAATATTTATCATCATATACTTTAGTATAAAATGTTCCACAAGACATTCCTACTTTATCTAATCTTTGCATTTCTGGCGTATCTATATAATCTAGTAACCACTCAGGAAATTGTGGTGATAGTATTTTTAGATATTCTTGTATTTCTTGGTTTAATTTTAAAAAAAATTCATCCATAGCATTTCTCCTTTGTATTATTTATAGCATAATAATCAAAAAAAATCAAAAAAAACTTGAAAATTGTTTTAAAAGACTGTATAATAGATATTGTTCAGATGCGCTCGTAGTTTAGCTGGATAGAATGCAAGGCTACGAACTTTGAGATCGGGGGTTCGAATCCCTCCGGGCGCACCAAAGGTGTATTTACTCGAACTCGTAAAAAGCATTGCTATAAGTGAGTTCGAGTAAATACAAAAAGAATATCTTTAAAAAGTCGATTTACTTCGGCTTATTTTTTGGTTCTTTTTTCGGTGCAGTAGTTACATAAAAAAAGCAAAATAGCCCAAAACTATTGTTTTTATTAGGCTTGAATGATATACTTTTTACATAAATATATTAATAAAGTTTCAATAATTTGTAAGTTATGGATATAATTTATTTTTTGGAGAAGGTATACTATGATATCACTTGAAAACTTGAGTAGTATTGAAAAAGAGATGTTTCAAAATTCAATTAAGCTTATCATGACACTATTTTCAGAAAGTAGAAAAAAAGAAGTGGTAGATACTTATTTAGGGGAACCAATAACTAAAATCGTTCTTAAAGATGAACCTACAGATATCGAAGAAGGAGCAATACAAGAAGAGGATAACGGTCATTATAGTGTAGAATATGTTAAGTATAATAAGAAAAAAAAATCGAATCATTACATTAATCAATTCATGAGCTGATACATATACTTGGAGTACCAAATGAAAAATTAACTGTAGGAAAGGATGCAAATGGCGGATTAGAAATTGCAGAATTAAATAATGAAACAGGAAAATGTTTGAATCGATGAAAAAGTGTCAAGAAGAAAAAAGAAATGTTTTTTTAAGAAGTAGACGTATAAATACAACTCTAAACATTGAAGCTCAAGAACAGATTCAAATGGATATAAATGAAAGAAATATAATACAAAATCATAATTATTATGAAGAGTAACTGGAGGCAAGTTTATAAAAAAAAACTATCCCAAAGCATATACAGAAGTTTTAGAAATTTTAAAATTTATGCCACAATATGATATAGAAAAAATACCAAGAGAAATAATTGAAATGATGAAGAATAAAAAAGATAATACACATCAGTTTTCTGTTCGTATTACAGATGACTTCTCTAAATTAAATATTTTGGATGAAACAGAAGCTATTTTTATAAATTTCTATAGAGATTATTGGGCAACCCTTGAGCAAAGGGATAAAATAATTGCAAAGCAAAATTATGATATTCAAGCTTTTGAAGGCAGAAAAATGGAAAAATATAACGCAGATAATCTATTTAAAAAAACACAAACTTTTAAAGAAATAAATATTGATGAAAAAAACAATAATCTACCAATTGAACATAAAGAAAAGTTCTTTACCAAATTTGTAAATTTTATAAAAAAATTATTAAGTTTTCATGAAAATGGAATGCTAGATTAATCAAAGATATATTCTTTAATTTAGGATATATAAATCAAAATAAACTTACAGAAGTTACAGCCAAAGATTTGATAGCAGAATATTGAGTACAAACTTTAGGTAAAACTTATAATGTAGTAAAATCTGCTCTGGGTGGTGTTTTGTTAATTGATGAAGCTTATGCTATAACAGCAGGTACCGGAGATAGAGCTCAATATGGAAACGAATGTATAGCAACAAGATATTTCACTGGTAAAGGAGTTCAAAAAGATTTTGAACTTGCTTTAAGATATTTTGAAAAAGCAAAAACAGCTGGAAATATAAAAGGAACATATGGAATTGCAAAATGTTATTTTTATATCAGAGGTCTTAAGCAAGATTATGAAAAATCGTTTAAAATTTTTAAAAATTTGTATGTGGAAAAAAATGATAATTATTCCTTAACGGCACTAGTCGATATGTATTATCGTGGTCGTTGAACAAAACAAGACTTTAAAAAAGCACGAGAATTAGGAGAATTATTTGAAAAATATAAAAATGACAAAAGCACAGCATATTTTCTAGGTGAAATATCGCTTATAAACTTTCAAGGTGATATTATCATAAATCAAATACATTATCACAAATGAATCATATACAAATTTTTCATACTTTGTCAACATATTGATAAATCGTATAAAATATGTTAAAATTATATTAGAGATAGCAAACTGCTATTTCTTCAAAATTTTTTCACTAATTAGTGAGAGGAAAAATCCTTTTGCTTTTAGTTTACACATATAGTAACTTATTAACAGCGATTTATCAAAAGGAGAATAAAACTATGCGAATTTTGAAGAACTTAATTAGAAAATTAGAAAAACGGTTTGACTGGTTCAAAAGTCAGCCTCGGCCAATGTGGGGAATTTTTATTCTGTTAACAGTAGCAGGTGTTATTTTATGGATTGCATCATTTAAAGATATTGACACAATACCAGCTACTACAATGGATTATCAGCCACTAGAAGAACAGGCAATTGCTATTCAGCAAAATCCACAACTGTTATTCAAAACTAATTGTGAAGTTGAAATTGATTCAGATTTTATTACAGTTACTCTTGAAAATAAAAATTGTAAACTCATCACCAAATATAATAAAAATTTTGAAATCGTTTCATCTTCCAAAAAGGATAAGTCTATGTTTTGGCTTTTGGCATTGCTTTTATCATTTGTCGTGGCTTGCCTGGAACTTTATGGTATATGTATAGTTATAGCCACATTACTCAGTATTTACTTATTTGTTTTCTATTTATATTCTTCACGAAGTAATTCTTCCAAAAAAATATTCAAGAAGAAAATGAATTAATTTGCATGCAAAAAAACGGTAGTCATATTTCAATATATGTCTACCGTTTTTATATATTATTTGTACTATAATATTAGTACATACCACCCATTCCATTATCCATTTCGTGGTTGTTTCCACATCCACAAGATTTAGGTTCTGGTGCATCTGTTACCAAACTTTCAGTTGTTAATACCATTGCTGCAATTGATGCTGCATTTTGTAAAGCACTTCTTGTAACTTTTGTTGGATCTACAATTCCTAATTTTTTCATATCTACATATTCTTCTTTACTTGCGTCAAATCCAACTCCAACTTCTGCTTTTTTAACATTATCTGCAATTACAGCTGGTTCTAGTCCTGCATTTCTTGCTATTTGTTTTACTGGTTCTTCTAATGCTTTTAATACAATTTCAGCACCTAATTTTTCTCCACCAGTTAAAGATTTTGCAATTTTTTCTACTGATGGCATAATATTTACATATGTTGTTCCTCCACCAGCTACAATTCCTTCTTCAACTGCTGCTTTTGTTGCAGATAGTGCATCTTCTATTCTTAATTTCTTGTCTTTCATTTCAACTTCTGTTGCTGCGCCAACTCCAATTACTGCAACTCCTCCAGCAATTTTAGCTAATCTTTCTTGTAAATTTTCTTTATCAAATTCACTCTTTGTTTCTTCTATTTGAGCTCTTATTTGTTTTACTCTAGCAGCAATCTTTTCTTTGTCTCCTGCACCATCAACAATTATTGTATTTTCTTTTTGTACTTTTATTTGTTTTGCCCTACCTAATTGTTCTATTTGTGTATCTTTTAATTCCATTCCAAGGTCTTGTGATATTACTTCTCCACCAGTTAAAATTGCCATATCTTCTAGCATTGCTTTTCTCTTATCTCCAAATCCAGGTGCTTTAACTGCTACAACATTTAATACTCCTCTTAATTTGTTTAATATTAATGTTGATAGTGCTTCACTTTCTATGTCATCACATACAATTACTAGTTTTCCTGATGATTGCATTAGATTTTCTAGTAATGGCAATATTTCTTGAATATTGCTTATTTTTCTATCTGTTATTAATATATATGGATTATCTATTATTGCTTCCATTTTTTCTGTGTCTGTTACCATATATGGTGATACATAACCTTTGTCAAATTGCATTCCTTCTACTACATTTAATTCTGTTTGTGATGTTTTTGATTCTTCGATTGTTATTACACCATCTTTTGATACTTTTTCCATTGCATCTGCTATTAATTCTCCTACTTCTGAATTATTTGCAGATATACTTGCAACTCTTGCTATATCTTCTTTTCCATTTACTGGTGATGTAATATTCTTTAATTCTGTAACAGCTCCATCAACTGCTTTTTCTATGCCTCTTTTTATTGCCATTGGGTCAGCTCCTGCAGCAACATTTTTTACTCCTTCTTTTATCATTGCTTGTGCTAAAACCGTTGCTGTTGTAGTTCCATCTCCTGCTACATCATTTGTTTTTGTTGATACTTCTTTTACTAAACGAGCTCCCATGTTTTCGAATTTATCTTCTAATTCAATTTCTTTTGCTATTGTTACTCCATCATTTGTGATTAATGGAGCTCCATAACTTTTATCTAACACTACATTTCTTCCTTTTGGTCCTAATGTAACTTTTACTGTGTCTGCTAATTTATTGACACCTTCTAATAAAGATTTTCTTGCATCTTCTCCAAATTTAATTTGTTTTGCCATACTAATCATTCCTTTCTTTTAATTATTTTACTATAGCTAATATATCTTCTTCTCTTAAAATAATGTAATCCTCCCCTTCATATTTTACTTCTGTTCCTCCATATTTGCTTACTACTACATTATCTCCTTTTTTTACTTCCATCTCTTCTCTTTTTCCATCTATTAATCTTCCAGGTCCTACTTCTATAACTTCTGCTATTTGTGGTTTTTCTTGTGCTGAACTTGCTAAGATTATTCCACTTTTTGTAGTTTCTTCACTCTCTTTCATTTTTACCAATACTCTGTCTGCTAATGGTTTTATCATAAATATTACCTCCTTAATTTGGCTAATTATTTGTTAGCACTCTTTTATATTGACTGCTAATAATATATACCCATTTTTTATTATTGTCAATAGCTTTATTAATTTTTCACACAAAGTTCACATTTTGCTGAAATAATTCTATGCAAATTTCACATAATTATTACAAGTTTTTATAAAAATTTGATTTTAACATAAAATCGTGATATAATGATTAGCGTTGTAAATTTATAAAAATTCTATTTAAGGAGGAAAATGCAACATGGGTATCGCTATTCAAGAATTCAAAATAGCAATGGAGAATCTTGGTGCAAAAAGATTATTAGACAGAGAAATTCGGTTTAATCTTTTAGTGCCATGTTACGAGGTAAACGGTGTATTGCTTATTCACTCAGGAACTGATTTTGTTATTCACAAATGTACACCATTTTCTATGAAAGTTATGAAACTGGCTAAGTTTAAACTTGGGAAACGGCAAAACGACATTATTAATTTGGATGAAATTCGTTCTTTATACGGATTATTATTATTTTCTTTATTATTAGAAAACAAATTTAATGAAAATACCTTAAGAAAAATTTTTAATGAAACCTATAAAAAAGTTTTGAAGAATTCAGCTCATTCTGATTTGAAGTTACCACAATACATGCATTCGTCAATTCAGCGAGCCGATATGCTCCATAATTTAATTAAGAATTTTGACAATGCTATCAATCCATTCACAGAAGACTTTAGCAAGATAAAAGATCCATATTGCTGCTTAAATGATGTGAGTTTTGAATTTATTTCTAACTCAAACACCTATGAATTACCAAATACAGGATTTGCAATTTCTAATTCAGAAGCAACAACTGAATTCATATTCTCCCCTAATAGTTTGCTCTATTATGCAGAATATCTGAATGATGAGTCTAAAAGCTCATATACTGGGTATACATCTGTCAGACATTATTACACAAGCTATTCTTCTCTAAATGGATTAGATGAAATTATAAGCATCAATATTTGCAATTTTAACTCTGGTGAAAAAAGTTTAAACATCAGCCTTAATAGTGGTTTGGCATGGGCAACATCTAAAAGTTATGACATCAATCCAGTAACCGATACTCAGATTAATTACATGATTGACAATTTAGCAATTTCAATTGCAAGAATCAAAAAAGCGATAACCAATAAAGTTATCTTTTAACTTTTGGTAACAGAATTTAAGGGGGCGTTCAAATTAGAACTCCCTCTTTTTATTTTTAATATTAGTACTCTTATTTTATATCCTTAGCAGCTTTAACTAGTCCTACAAATAATGGTGCTGGTCTATTTGGTCTTGATTTTAGCTCTGGATGAAACTGTCCTGCTATAAAATATGGATGTTTTCTATACTCTATAATCTCTACTAATTTTCCGTCAGGTGATGTTCCTGAGCATATTAATCCGGCTCCTTCCAACTTTTCTTTATATTGATTATTATATTCATATCTATGTCTATGTCTTTCTGAAATTTTCTCTGATTGATATAATTCTCTCGCTAATGTTCCAGCTTTTAATATACATGGATATGCACCCAAACGCATTGTTCCACCTTTTTTATCAATTCCTATTTGTTCATTCATAATGTGTATTACAGGATTTTTAACTTTTTCATCGAATTCTGCTGAATTTGCATCTTTTATTCCTAATACATTTCTCGCAAATTCTACAACTGCCATTTGCATTCCTAAACATATTCCTAAAAATGGTATATTGTTTTCTCTTGCATATTTTATAGTTTGTATTTTTCCTTCAATTCCTCTATTTCCAAATCCTCCTGGAACAATGATTCCTTGTAATCCTTTTAATTTCTCTGAGGAATTTTCTGCGTTTATTGTTTCACAATCTATTAATTTTATATTTACTTTTACATGATTTGCAAAACCTGCATGATGTAAGCTTTCAATTACTGACAAATACGAATCTTCTAATTTTATATATTTACCAACTATCGCAATATTTACTGCTTCATCTTTTATATTTCTTATATTATCTATCATTTTTTGCCATTCTGTATTATCTGGTACATATCTATCAAGTCTCATATGATTACATACTTCTCTTGCTAATCCTTCTTCCTCTAGCATTAATGGTACTGCATATAAATTGTCAGCTGTTTTATTTTGAATTACACTACTTTTTCTTACATTACAAAACAATGCTAATTTTTCTCTTACAGTATCAGGTATTTCTTGTTCTGTTCTACATACAAGAATATCTGGCTGAATTCCTAAGCTTTGTAATTCTTTTACAGAATGCTGTGTTGGTTTTGATTTTATTTCATTTGAACCAAATATGTATGGTAATAGTGTTACATGTATATATACTACATCTTCTGGATTTTTTTCAAGCCCAACTTGACGAATTGCTTCAATTATTGATAGTCCCTCTATGTCTCCTACTGTTCCTCCAACTTCTGTTATTACTATGTCTGTATCTGTGTTTTCAAAACTGTATATTCTTTCTTTTATTTCATTTGTAACATGTGGTATTACCTGAACTGTTTTTCCTAAATAGTCTCCTCTTCTTTCTTTTTCAATTACTGATGAATAGACTTTTCCCATTGTTACACTTGAATTCTGTGTTAAGTTTTCGTCTATAAATCTCTCGTAATGTCCTAAGTCTAAATCTGTTTCTGCTCCATCATCTGTTACAAATACTTCCCCATGTTCATATGGACTCATTGTTCCTGGGTCTACATTTAAGTATGGATCAAATTTTTGTATTGTTACTTTATATCCTCTGTTTTTTAATAGTCTTCCTAATGATGCTGCTGTTATTCCTTTTCCTAATCCTGATACCACTCCTCCTGTTACAAATACATATTTTGTGTTCATTTTTTCCTCCTATTTTACCTCTTTTGCAGTATTATTTCTTATATATATTTTACTTTGTTAAACAAAAAATAGATTAAAATAAAAACTGCAAAATCGGTTTTTTTTTAATCTACTTTTTTATCTTAGCATTTTTGTTACTAATTGTCAATCCAGAAGTTAAAAAAAAGAAGCCTCTTTCTGGCTTCCTTTCTATTCTCCAATTGGAATATATTTTTTCTCTTCAATTTTCTTTTCTGGTTCTTTTGGAAATTCTATTGTAAGAATACCGTTTCTGAAGTTTGCTTTTATATCTTCTTCATTTACATTCTCTCCAACGTAATAACTTCTTGAACACATTCCTGAAAATCTTTCTCTCTTTAAGTATTTAGCATGTTTATCTTCTTTTTCTTCATTCTTTTCTGCTGATACTGTTAAATATCCATCATGCAATTCTATTTTTATATCTTCTTTTTCATATCCTGGTATATCAATTTCTAAGAAATATTTTCCGTCTTTTTCTTTTAAATCGGTTTTCATTAATTTACTTTCTTTTTCTGTGAAAAATGAATCAGGTAAAACCTCATCCCAAAAATCTAATCCATTTCCATTTTTTCTTGGTATCATCATCATAATACATTACCTCTTTCCTTTTTACAATCTTATTATACATCTATTTTTAGCATTGTCAATAGTAGAGTGCTAAAATTCACACAATTTTCACAATTTAAAAATTGCCAATAAGGAAAGTCCCCTATTGACAACTTTTTTTAAATTTAAATTGTATCGCATACATTATTAACGAAAATATTGTAGCAAGTATTGCTAAATAGTATAAATATAAATCAACTCTTAATGAAATTTCAAAATGAAATTGGTTTATTAATAATGAACTTATTATTGCTAAGTAAAATAGGACTGTTGCAAGTTTTCCATACCATTTACTATACACAACTACATCATCTTTTTTATACATTAATGATGCTGCTATTATCATAACACATTCTTTAATAAATACTATTGCAAATATCCACCAAGGTAAAATCTTTAATATTGCAAGAGATAATAATAAAGACATTTGTGTAAGTTTATCTGCTAATGGATCTATTAGCTTTCCTATATCGGTAATATAATTATATTTTCTAGCAATATATCCATCTAGCATATCTGTTATTGCTGAAATTGTAAATATTACTATTGTTGCTAAAAAGTCTTCATTTACAACAGATGTAAAAATAAATGGTATTAATATAAAACGTATAATTGTTAGGATATTTGGTATATTTTCTTTTTTCATTTATTTTTTTCCTTTCAAGACTATTTTACATCAAACTTTAAGTTATCATTTTCAAAGTCTACTGTAATGTTTTGTCCATCATGTACTTCATTTCTTAAAATCATTTCAGATATTTCATCTTCAACATATCTTTGAATTGCTCTTCTTAATGGACGAGCACCGAATTTTAAGTTTGTTCCTTTTTCAAGTATAAATCCTTTTGCAGTATCTGAAACTGTTAATGACATATTTTTTTCTGCTAATGCTTTTTTAGTATCTTTAAGCATTAAATCAACAATTTGTATTAATTCTGGTTTTGTTAATGAATCAAATACAATTATTTCGTCAATTCTGTTTAAAAATTCTGGTCTAAATACTTGTTTTAGATTTTCTTCTATTTTGCTTGTATCTACTGTTTGTTTAGCAAATCCAATTGAATTATTATTTAAATTTGAACCTGCATTTGATGTCATTATTATTATTGTATTTTGAAAACTTACTGTATTTCCTTGTGAATCTGTAAGTTTGCCATCATCAAGCACTTGAAGTAATATATTAAATACATCAGGATGTGCTTTTTCAATTTCATCAAATAGTATTATTGAATATGGTTTTCTTTTTACCTTTTCTGTTAATTGTCCTGCATCATCATATCCAACATATCCTGGAGGTGCACCTATTAATTTTGCAGTTGAATGACTTTCCATATATTCAGACATATCAACTCTAATTATTGAATCTTCTGAGCCAAACATTTCATATGCTAAGCTTTTTGCTAATTCTGTTTTTCCTACACCTGTTGGACCAACAAATATGAATGAAGGTGGTCTTTTTGTGCTTTGTAATCCTGCACGATTTCTTCTTATTGCACGAGAAACTGCACTTACTGCCTTATCTTGACCTATAACTCTAGTATGAAGATTTGTTTCTAGGTTTAATAATTTTTGTGTTTCTGCTTCTGTAATTTTTTTAACTGGAATTTTAGTCCAACTTTCAATTACTTGTGCAATATCTTGTGTAGTAAGATTTTTTAATTGAATTGTACTATTTAATTGGTCGATTTCTTCAATTAGTCTGCATTCCTTTGTTTTTAAGTCTGCTGCTTTTTGATAATCTTCTGTTGAATCTGCTTGTGCTGCATCTTCTTTTTGCGCTTGAACTTGTGCCAATTCTTGTTTTAACATTTCTAATCTGAATAATTCCTTATTTTCTAAGTTAATTCTTGAACATGCTTCATCAAGTATATCAATTGCTTTGTCTGGCAAAAATCTATCATGTATATATTTTTCTGACATCACAACAGTTTGTTTAATTATATCATTAGAAATCTTTACTTTATGATATTCTTCATAATATTTTTTTATTCCTTCAAGAATTTTTATTGATTCATCAACATTTGGTTCTTCAACCAATACTTGTTGAAATCTTCTTTCTAGTGCAGAATCTTTTTCTATATATTTTCTATATTCTTTTAATGTTGTTGTTCCTATTAATTGAATTTCTCCATTTGATAATGATGGTTTTAAAATATTAGCAGCGTTCATTGAATGTTCTCCATCTCCTGCACCAATTATATTATGAATTTCATCTATTACTAAAATAATATTTCTAAACGCTTTACATTCTTCGATTATTCCCTTCATACGTGCTTCGAATTGTCCTCTGAATTGTGTTCCAGCCACTACAGATGTCATATCTAACAAGTATACTTCTTTATTTAATAGCTTTGCAGGTACATTATTATTTGCAATTTTTATTGCTAGACCTTGTGCTATTGCAGTTTTTCCAACTCCTGGTTCTCCAATTAAACACGGATTATTTTTTGTACGTCTATTTAAAATTTGTATAACTCTTTGTATTTCTTTATCACGTCCAATAACCATGTCTAGTTCATTATTTTTAGCTTTTTGTGTAAGGTTAGTTCCATAAGTATCTAGATATTTTTTCTTTTTATTAGCAGGCTTTTTTTCTACTTTAACTTTTTGTCTTCCACTTCCGTTAGCCTCTTCTTCGCCATTAACTTTTCTTCCTGGAACTATACTTGCAAAAATTGACCCAATTGGAATTCCTAATGGATTTCCTCCATTTTCTTCCCCCTCTTCGTCATCATATTCTTCCATATCATCATGATACAAAAACACTGGTTTATATTGTAATGAAAAATCCCATATAATACTTGAATAATCTGAAAGTAAGATATCACTAACAAAAAGTAATTCCTGTGTATCAAAATAATCAGATACATCTATTGCATTTTTAACACATCGCAATTTTTTATGTTTTGCTATTTCCGGATGATATTTTACAAGTAATACATAATTTCCACCAAATCTTTCATTTATCTTATCCATTATTATATCAGTATTGAGTGTATAATATTTAAATGATTCCATTGAACATGCACCTCTATAAGTAGGTGCATATAACACAATTTTTTTATTTATATCTATATTATATTTCTGACATATTTTGCGTTTTAAATCATAATTACATGCATTAAAAAAAATATCATTTCTGGGAAAACCGTACTCTAAAATTTTATTCTTATAATCAAATTCTTTTCTATAAAATTCAACATTAAAATTTGATGCTGCTATAAATGCATCTGCATTTTTATACGCATCTAAAATCCATTTACCTGTTATATTCTCACTTATCCCATTTCTTTTAAATGGTCCACATCCATGCCATGTATTTATAATGTACTGTCCTTCCCTCTTTATATTTAAAACTCCAATAATATCATTAGTTATTATGACTCTTGATGTTAGAAGTTCCTTATAATAATCTACTGAATACATTTCAACTTTCTTTACTTTCTTGGGCAATTCTGATTTAGTTTCTTCTAACTCTTTTTTTGCCCAAACAATATTAACATTAGGAGATTTTTTTAACATCCCAACAACAATATATTTAGGATTACACATAAAATCTTTTCCATTAAAGCATTCAACAAAAATCTTTTCATTCTCAATGTCATATTTATTATATTCTTTTATAAAATCTTTTTTTATTTGAATCAAATCTTCATTGCACATTAAAAAAAAATTTGATACTCCATTATCTAAAAGATTTTTCTTTACTTCTTCCATATAAACTTCTTTCATTGCTACATAAATAATAGATTCATCTTTTATGATATCCTTTATTTGTTCAAATAAAAATACTTTTACTCCAAACACTGAATCGAAATTTCCACTCTTATTAGATACTATTATTCCTTTTACATCTATGCCAACCATTATAAGATATGAAAGTATGGTTCTTCCATACTCACCAGCTCCATATACATATATACTTTTTTTTGTATTTAACAATTTTTCAATATTATTCATAACAATCTCTTGAAACCTGAATTCCAGCATCAATTTCCTTAGAAAGTATTCCCTCTCCATTACAATACCTACATGCCGTTAATGGTTCTTCCCTTTCAATCATACATTTTAATTTTTCTCTCTTAATCCCATAATTCTCTACACTTTCAAATGAAAGGCTCTCATCATAACCATTTTTAAAAAATTTTAATCTTTCACCATGGGCAGATCTTGGACATTTATATAACCTATTTCTATAAAATGTATAACACTTAGCTGAAAAACAACTGTTATAAACAGTTAATAATCTTTCTCGCGTGTAATTTCTTTCATTTTGTCCTCCAAAATCCTTCCACTTTAAATAATTATGTACATAAAATGTGACTCCTTTTTCTTTAAACAATTCACATATCTCATTAACTTTTCTACTTATAGTTCCATAATTTGAAATATGAACTACTATTTTATCATTTCCTAATACATCAACAAGTTCTTGATTAGGAATAATCGTTCCATTGGTATATATTGTTATATGTTCAATTTTTTCATTTTCCAAATAATACTTTACGAGATTTGCAAGTTCTTTATATATAAATGGCTCTCCTCCCAATAATCTTAATTCACATAGTCTATCTATAGTATTTAACAAATTATCAAAACTTTTAATAATACTTTTTATTGAAATATCCTCAGGCTTTGTATAATATTGCATATAATTTGCACAATCTTTACATTTTAATGAGCACTTCTCTGTCACAACGACTTCACAATGTTGAAGTACCAATTCATTTCTTTCTGCATATTTAATCATGTTCAAATATTTTTCTTTATGGTGTAATTCCTCCTGTGCATATTCAGATAATTTATCATCAGAAATTTTAAGATTTATTATTTCAGTTAAATTATATATATTTGTTACGCCTTCATTTTTAAGCAAATTAAATATCTGTGTATGACAATTTAGAGATGCAATAATAAAATTTTCATCAACATAATCACCTATAATTTTAGGTGAACAAACTTCTATTCCATTAAGATAATTTCCACTTAATGCTTTATCAATATAGCAAGTTACTTTATACCCCATTTGTTCCAATGCGACTCTTGCAATTTCACCATACCTACCTGCTCCATATATTATTATTTTCCCTTCCACCTTATTTTCAATCGGAAATGGTATACTATTTTCTATTTTTTTCATCATTTTTCCTCGCCACTATACCTATAATAACCTGATATCTTTCATCATCATAAATAAAATCTTGCTGTTCCAATTGTTCCTCACACAATCCATATAAAGAAGCACTTGCCGTTTTAACATTTCCATATGTAATTACCTCTATATTATTATCACCAAAATATTTTGAGAAGAGTTTATTACATGCAGATTTTGTCAACCTCCAATATTCTCCCCAACTTGCACTATCAGATTTTGATAAGGCTGCAATTCCATGAATTGTCACAAGCGCAGTTCCATTTGGCTTTAATAACCTATATATATTCTTTATTGCACTATCTATATCTAATATCATTTGTAATGTTTGAGTACATATAAAACAATCTACACTATTCTCTTCACATCCCTCTCCACTTTCTAAATTCATTTTTTTCATACCATTACCACCTAAAACATGCATTATATGTGATACATATGTTCCATATGCATATTTATTAGTATAATAATTTTCTGCTACCTCCAATATATGTCCCGTGATATATTTTTGATTTATATTTAAAAATTTTTCAATATAAACACGATCAATAGGTTTTCCGTATTCTAATCCAAAGCTTTCGCTTACAGGCTTTATGCTTAATTGATTTATCAACTTTATGTCACATATATAATTGTTGACATAATGTTTTATATATTGTTTATAATCATCATCACTCAATATCTGCCATTCCCCATCTTGATCTTCTATATGAATTATATTATCTTTTGCATATATTCTTGCATTGTGTGAAAAAATATTATCTGCCACATCAAATGAAGGTTGCATTTTATGACAAAAAACAATATTATCATCTACAATTCCCATTTTTTTTATCTGATAATAAACATCTATTACCCCTCTCGAAACAGCAATTATTACTATTGCATCTGGATGATGTTTCAAAAAAATGGGATTATATGCTGGCAAACCATCAAACATTTCTTCTCTTCCAACTATAATTTTATTATCTAAAAAACCATCAATGCTATATTTACCCATAATTTGTTCTTTTTTTAATTTATAATAATATCCTCTGCCAAACACAAATATCTTTTTTTTCATACTTAATCCTCAATAGCTGATACTAATATTTATTTGTAAAAACTTCTTTCACACGATTACTTGCAATAGTTTCTTCTTCAGAAGAAACCTCGTACTTCAAATCTATCACTTCAAGATCATCTAATCTATTATATGTATGAATACCAACATAATTCTTATCTGATTCTATTTTTATATCATCTGGATAAACCTGTTTTATTATTTTTTCTTTATATTCTGGACAAACACTCAAAACTTCTGAAAACACTAATCCTTTGCCATATTCATCTTCGCAATCTTGTGAAACACGTATTAATTTTCCGTTATTCCAAAAGAAATTCCCCCCAGGTCTTGCTTTTCTAATATCATCACTTATTATTGTTGGCGTTCCTACCCCCTCCTTAGTAACCTCAAACATCAACAAATCTCCCTTAATATTAGAAACTTCATTATGTTTATATGTAAACAAATATTCTTTTCCTTTATAATTAAGAAAAGTATTGTCTGCATATCTTCCATTCATTAATAATATACTTTTTTTTATCCAATTATTTGGTAAACTTACCAATTCATATATTGCGACCTCCTCTAACTGATTAGTCTCTGGACACATGTATAATTTTCCATTTTCACTCCAAACGTTAGGATATGATAAATGCCAATGTTTATCCATAGAAACTTTCCATTCTTCAAACTTATGTCCATTCCATTCACAATAACCAATTACACCGTTTCTTTCCGATTTATACAAATATAATTCAGCAAACAACATTATTTTTCCATTATATCTTATTAAAAAAGGATCAGCCGCCCATCCCCAATTTGGATTTTTCACAGCTACAAATGCCATATTTTCTGCACATCTAAATGCAATATGCCAATGAAAAAACTTTCTCATAAACTTATCTCCTCGTATATTTTTTTTATGCTTTTTATAATATAAGACGAATCAAATTTTTTATAATCAATTAAAACATTCCTAGCTTTATAGCTATTCTTATTTTTATAATAAAATAATATTGTTTCTATCCATTCATCCATGTCACACAAAGATATTCTTTTTGAATATTTTTTGTTTATCACAATTGATGGAATCTCTGTACTACATAAACAAGGTAATCCATTTGATTGTGCCTCGAGTAATACCAATCCAAATGCTTCTTTAATCGACGGTAATACAAAAATATCCATTGCAGAATACCAATCGCTTGTATCATCAACAGCATCTATTAATATAAAAAACTCCTGCAAACCTCTACTATATATCTCTTTTTTAATATTATCCTTTTGCGAGCCATCACCTATCATTAAAATCTTAAAATCTGTAATATAACATTTTAATTTTGAAGCAATTTCAATCAAAAAAGCATGATTTTTTTCTAGTTCATATCGTCCTACCATTCCTATTACAAATGCATCCTTCATTTTTAATATTTCTCTCTTTTTTTGTCTATCTTCTCTATTGAATTTAAAATTATTTATAGTGATAAAATTATTAATGATTTTTACATTTTTTTCTGTTCCAAATAGCCATTTTGCTGCCTCTTCTGAACAAGCCAACTTTTCATCTATCAAGTCACTTTTTAATGTATCTCTAATTATCACATGCTGCTTAAGACACTTTTCATATTCACATGAATCAATTGGTTTTGGAGCAATACCTGTAGCATGAGCATGAACTATAATCTTACTATCACACGCATTCCTAATTATTTCTTCCATAATTGTATTTTTCCAATATGACGTATGTAATTCAATAATATCATAATTATTTTTTAGTATATCAATAAACTCTTTTTTAAAAACTTCTAAATTTTCTTGTGGATAACATGTGAAATGAAATACTTTAGATCCATCTTTAATCAAATCTTTTTCAAAAAATAATTCTTTACTAAATGTCAAAAAATCAAATGAAAATTTTTGTTTATCTAACTCTTTCCATACATTCAATACATAATGTGTTACACCACCAAATGAAGAACTTAAAGGAAACTGTAATATTTTTATTTTTTTCATTTTTATCACCTTTTCTAAAAAAATCAATGTAAAAAACTTAAAGTTACTTAATACTATTATTTAAATCCTTAAGTTATTGCATCGTTATACAAATATAACGTTATTTTATTTACTAAATTTAAATATAAATTATACATAAAAATTATATCTACATAATAAATCATAACCCTAGATTATTCACAAATACATCCTTGAAGTAGCTGAAAGCTACACAGTTGTTATATTTTAATTGAATATTGCTTTCCACTTATATTAACTTATCCCTAATGTATACACTAAAGACTATATATCCATTAAATCACTACTTCGTGGTAACAGTAGTTTTTCCAAACCTAAGATTTATAAATAATATGAACTGAACAGCACCGGCTATGTTATCAGACTTAAGGAAAACAACATTATCCGTGAAAAGACTGCATATATCTAGTTGATAAACTTAAATCATAACCACCAGCTCAGCTGGTGGTTTGCTCTGCGGCTATAAGCCCGTAGTACTGGTCGGCTCTAAAGAGGCATTGAAAGGTTCGCCATGTGCATAGCTACCAAAGGCTAACCCTAAAGTGCTTCAACTTTTGCCTTATTTACCGGCTCATCCGTAAATAGGTCTATGTACTCCTTCAATGACATCTGATCATATCCCAAATCTTCTTACATCTGATTTCTTACATATTCTTCTATTTTCTTTTCATTTTCCCTACTGTATCGACATAATACCCTCTACATTAAAAATGTCTATTTCCATACTTGTACTTCAAATTTGCATATCTAATTTTGTATATGATAAACTATTATTATCCATTTGGATACCTCCTTATTATAATAAATTGGGTTGGTGAACCTTAAATTTATTATAACATGGAGGTTTTTTACCTGAAACTAAAGCTATTTGGGAACTCACCTGCATAGTAAGTGGTTTATTTTTATTGTCAATACAATTAAATCACTATAGAAAACACAGTTTATTATGCTGTGTTTTATGGTTAATTCATGTATTAAACTGGTTCATAGTCTTACGACCTTATAAGGTTTTATTGTAAAAGAAGTCTAATGAAGATTTTCTTCAAAGAAAGCAAATCTAACTTTGATTTTGTCTCGATCAGCAGTCATTCAATGATTGCAAATGCCAAAAGACTTCAGATACATGCACTGGTTTATAACATATTTAATTGGTTTAGACAATTGGCGTTGTCCGCAAATATACGCAAACAGCGTATAGATATCATCCTTTTTAAACTTCTGAAAATTACCGCAATAGTAGTATGTTCAACAAGATATATAAAATTCAAGCTGTGTAGTAACTACAATGAATCTTAACAGATAGAAACCACTCAAAATTTACAATAGTTATTTTATACCCTTTTTAGGTAAATAAGAGCACTTTCAAGCTAAAGAAGCTTTTTTTATTTCATGCAACAATTTTCGATTTAAATACTAGTCCGTGTATAAATTAGCTTATAATTTTAATTTGTTGAATATTGCTTCTGCCAGTTTCTCACTTGCATTTCCATCAAAAACAAGTCCGACTTTCTCATGGAATATATCAAGCCTACTGTCATATTCATCCTGCTGAAATTTCATGATATCTTCTTCAAGCTGCTCATTATTACCAGCTATTGGAAATGGAAACTTCACATCCATCTTAGGCGTGAAATTCTTGTTATTTCCAACATCATGCCTTGGATCTGTGGCTATATTCCACATTAAAGCTCCTCTGTCTTTTGCATATTTTTCTATATCATCTGCATATATAAATACAGGTATATGTGCGAAACCTGCCTCAAAACATGCGCTTGAATAATCTGTTATATATGCATCCATCGCCGCAAGTATCTCATACATATCATCTGCCTGACTTTCATCAATAAGTCGGCTCTGTACCTCTGGATTCTTATACTCACTAAATGTTGGTGCTAACTGTGGATGAACTCTTATACAAACATACCATTCCCCACCAAATTTTTTTTCAAGATTATCTATCAGTCTCTTAAAATCTATTGACCATATTTCAGAATAAACACTGCGGACACCATTCTTAGCACCTTCCCTGAATGTTGGTGCAAACATTATTACCTTTGCATTATCTGGAAGATTATATTTCTTATGAAATCTTTCTTTAAATTGGCTTCTGTCACCATATAAAGCATCACATCTTGGTGCTCCTGTCTTTAAATATGTTCCCTCATACACTAACGCCTTGTCAAAACTCTGTTCACACCAGTCTGAATCAATAACCAGATCATCTATCATATCTGAATCATTCTTGCTCACAAGATATGCCATCTCTGAAAATCCTTTGCCTCTCAACAGCCCGGTACATTTAATTCCTATTGTGTAATGATTTACATTAAGATAATACTGCCCCTTACGCTTGCATGTTCCAAATGGTTTTCTATAATTATCAATCCACACCTTTGACCTTGTCAACCAATATGCCCTGCTCCACAATGTATTAGGAACTTTTTTTATATAATCTGGAAAATCTTTATTCATATCATTAACAAACCACACAAATTGATATCCCGGTTTCATTTCATGGAGTTTCTCTACAAGAGGTTTCGCATTACAACCAAATCCACCTTTCCCCTCAAATGTACATATGCTTATGAGATTCTTTTTAACAGGAAATACTCTGCATATATGAAAGCACATTTTTTCTCTTAATGCTTTTCTGCATCTTTTCTTTATGTATTTAATTTCCTTTGGATCTGTTGCAACTGTGTGTTCCACTGATATTACTCCTCATTATGTATTTGTGTGTATTTCCTGGTATTTTAATTTAAAAAGCCCCGCATACAAATGCAGGGCTTAACTCAAATCATTAAACTATCTTTGATTAACTGATATCCAAGCGACTCCATTCGCATGTCAGAAAACCTCTAAATTAGGTCTCTTTATTTCATTTAATTATATAATATATATCGGTTATTTTTAATAATTCTTAACCTATAACCCTATTGCTTTCCCACAATTCTATATAATTTCATCAATTTCTTTATTATTCTCAAATATACATTCTATATATTGATGTATATTAGCATCTGCCCCATTTTTTCCTCTTTCTTTCATCTCTTTAACATAATAATTATTTGTAAATTCGTGACTTTGTTTTACAAAACCTATCTCATCTGTACTTTCACTCTTATTATAAGCCTTAGTAAACTGTATATAATCATTTATTACGCTAAGAGCGACATTTTCTAACTTGGTGATTCTTTTGTTTTTCTTACTATATTGAATACAATGTACAATTTTTTTGCCAGTTTCAATCAAGGCTTTTAATGCATATACAAAAAAGAATATTATAAACTTAAATACTCCTACGCAAACTGACAATGCAACATTTCCAGTTGAAACAAAAAAAACGGTATCGCAGCTATAAAATTTTTAATAAAAGTATTTATACTTCCTCCTATTGCTGCACATAGTATGCCATATACGAGAGACACCATTATTCCTTCATCTGCTCCCCATATAAATCCTATAGCAGCACCTATTATACAGCCGACTATTAACGGTATTAATTGTTTCCTAATATTTAAATTTTTTATGTTTATTTTTTTCAAATCATTTTCCACTATATTTCCAATACAATCATAGCAAATATAGTTTCCTTTATTTGTGCTTACCATATCACAACAATTTAAGCACAATTTTTTACCGCACTTTATGCATTCTCCAACTGCCTGTACATTTTTATGATAATAGCATTTATATTCGTTCATAAAACCTCCTAAAAACTGTTAATCTTATAAAAATCCAAATAAGTTTACTCAAACATTATTTTATCTTTTATATATAGCCTATCATTTTCAAATTTTATTACTTTATAAATATTTTCCAATTCCGCAATTACATTATTAATATTTTTATCAGACCACCCAAGATTTAAATAATCATTTACATAATATTCAACCTCATTATATGTTTCCTCTATACTCAAGTCTTTTTTATCTATAAAATAAAGTTTTGAAAGATATGAATAAACTAATGCTGTATCAGAATTCATTATATTAATAAAGTTAATAAATATCATTTTTATAACAAACAGTATAACATCGACTTTTTTACTTGGATTTACATTATGTATTTCATTTAAACACATAACCATACTTTTAACATCTAATTTCCTCTTTTTTACAACTATTATTTTATCTCCTAACACTTTAAAACTTGCTCTTGTATTTAATCTTTGATCTACTAATTGTGTTTGTAATTCTAAAGATTGATTCATTATTCCCTTTATATTCTGAATAGTATCATCCGTCAATAAATATGATGTTTCTAAAAACAAATTTTTCCTTAAGTTTTCTATCATACTTTTTTCATCAATATCCAAAAGTATTAATTTATCTTGTAATTTAAGATTCATATAAATTACTCCTTTAGTTTAAATTTAACACATAAGTTCCCCAATCCCATTCATTTTCAAAAGGAATCATATCATCATCGAAATCATATAAATATTCCTTCATACCAGCTTTAATATAAGTCTCATCCAATAATATTTCTTTCTTAGTTAATGTACGCATTATTCTTTGCGTCATAAAAAACGACAAACCAATTTTTTTATATTGTTTAAGACTTTTGTAAAAAGTAATCATAAAAAACAGTCCTGTTCCATCTTCAACAGGATACACTGTTGATATAGTATACAATGCACCTGTATTTCTTACCGCATGACTTAAACTATTTCTATTGAGATTTCTTGCATCATATATATTAGTTTCACATGCTGATAAAATAACCAATTTGACTCCATCCCACTTACAATTAGATATATCATTATATTCTGCATATACATATCCCCCCATATCATCTTTTCCAATTATAAGTCTTGTATTACCCTCTCTATTATCATCAATAGTATGTGTAGATATATGAATTATGCTTTCCGTTCTCCTTGTTAATAAATTTTCTGGGATATCTGAATTAACATATATTTTTCCACCTGTTATATCATTAAATGCCTCTGCCTCTTCAAGTACATATGGCAATTCATTTAAGCTATTGTTAATCTCATTTTTAACATTTCCCGTACCAAAATTTGACATTCCAAAGTAAATTCCGTTTGATATATCTCTTATCTCTATATCTTCCCTGACATCTTGAATAACATTGCAATAAATTATTTGATATTTTTCACCCCAAAACATTTTACCATTAATTTTCATCATGGTTAATAAAATCTGATTAGCAAATAAATCTCCGCATATGTATATTGTATTTTTTCCTTTAACATATTCTTTCAATTGAGACTGAGTTTTTAATTCCAATCGAGATTCACCATTAAAATCATAAAATTCACTACACATATTAAATAAATCTGAATATAAAATATCCCCCATTACCTTAACATTATTTAATAAAAAAATATTTTTATTATGAGTTATAGCAAAAAATATTTTTGCATTTCTTTGTTCTGTATTTTTTATACAAAATAATACATTTTTAATATCAATTTCAAAATCTTTTTATTTTTAACTATTTTTTTATTTTCATTTTAAAAATATTGTTTTTCTT
>ERZ840057.1215-NODE-1215-length-22750-cov-25.691165_pt1 | contig 22750 bp, 21 predicted proteins | sample MGYA00519907_ERZ840057 | MGnify/ENA primary metagenome ERZ840057 (study PRJEB31850, sample SAMEA3708862) | human gut metagenome | biome: human gut; feature: human-associated habitat; material: faeces | place: China | collected 2014 ...
TGGAGGACAACACCACCCTGACCGTGCGCTACACCAACGTGTTCCCGCAGAACCGCCTGTTCAACTGGACCCATGTGGGCCACTTCCGCCCGGACCAGAACATCCTGATGCACTCGGTGATGTACCGCACCGAGGTGCTGCGCAAGTGCGGCATGGTGCTGCCCAAGCACACCTTCTATGTGGACAACATTTTTGTCTACCAGCCCCTGCCCTATGTCAAGAGCATGTACTACATGGATCTGGATCTGTACCGCTACTTCATTGGCCGTGCCGACCAAAGCGTGAACGAGAGCATCATGGTCAAGCGGGTGGATCAGCAGCTGCGGGTCACCCGGCACATGATCGACTGTCAGGATCTGGATGAGCTGAAGGATCAGAAACGTCTGCACGCCTACATGGTGCACTATCTGTCCGTGATGATGGCCGTGAGTGACATCTTCCTGCTGCTGGACGGCAGCGACGAGGCAAAGGCCAAGCGCACCGGGCTGTGGCAGTACCTCAAGGATCACGTAAGCACCGGCGTTTACCGCGCCGTGCGCTACAATCTGGGCGGTCTGACCGACCTGAAGTTCCCCGGCGGCGACAAGCTCACGCTGGGCGTCTACCGCCAGCTGCGCAAGGTCTTCAAGTTCAACTGATTCTTTGAAATTTACTCCTTCCGTCACGTCTTACGCCGTGCCAGCTCCCTCAAAGAGGGAGGTGGCATCGCGCAGCGATGACGGAAGGAGTTTCTTTTATTTGCCCGACCGGAGCTCTTTGCCGGGGCTCCATATTCCGGTTGCTTTTTGTCTGGGCGGATAGTATATTGGACGTATATGCGTTTTTTCTGGCTGCGCTGCGTTTTCCCTTTTCGTTCTTCCCTTTCGCTGATCGCGGGCCCGCTGCAGTGATGATATCCAGAAGTACCTCGGCATCATCCTGCTGCCGCAGGCCGGTGTGGCACTTGGCATGGCTGCCACAGCCGCCCAGCTCTCGGACGGCCACATGGTGCGCAACGTGGTGCTGTTCTCGGTGCCGGTGTATGAGCTGTCAGGTCCCACGCTGACCAAGATCGCACTGACTGCCGCTGGAGAGATCCGTCCCGAGGGACGCACCTGCGCCCGTGTGGAGAACAAGCCGGAAGAAGTTGCATAAAAGGTTGTTTTTTGTCGAAATGTCATGCAATCATTGACGAACCCTGTTATTTTTTGTATACTGAGCATAGCGCCACTGGAACAATTTTCCTATTGTGTCACAGACTGGCTATCACAGGAAAAGGATAAAGGAGAATGGAATACTATGAAAAGTACCGGAATTGTCCGCGGCATCGATGCGCTGGGCCGCATCGTTCTGCCCAAGGAGCTGCGCACCAGTATGCATCTGGACACTGACACCAAGCTGGAGATCTTTGTGGATGGCGACTCCATCGTGCTCAAAAAGCATCGGCCCGCCGGCAGCTGCGATTTCTGCGGCGAGGTGGATGAGTCTTCGGTGCAGTTTGCGGGCTACTGCATCTGCCCGGCCTGCCGCCGCAAGATCGGTGCACTGTAAAACACACAAAAAGGAGGCTCTACTATGAGCCAGATGATCGATTTCACCGTCCCGTCCACTGTGCCGGGGCGGACTTTGCATGCCTTCCGCTGTGTGCCGGAGGGTGAAGTAAAGGCGGTTCTGCAGCTGTCCCACGGCATGGTGGAATTTATTGACCGCTACAAGCCGCTGGCGGAATATCTGGCCGGGCGGGGCATTCTTGTTACCGGCCACGACCATTTGGGCCACGGCGGCTCCATCCGCACCAAAGCGGACTACGGCTACTTTGCCGAGCCGGACGGCAACCGCGCCGTTCTGGCCGACCTGCACGCCATGACCGTGCGCACCAAAGAGCTGTACCCGGGCGTGCCTTATTTTCTGCTGGGGCACAGCATGGGTTCGTTCTATGCCCGGCAGTATTTATGCGAATACGGCCATGAGCTGGACGGAGCCATCATCATGGGCACCGGCTTCCAGCCCAAGGCACTGGTGCAGTTTGCCAAAACCCTCTGCCGGGTGCTGGCCGCTTTCCACGGCTGGCAGTACCGCAGCAAGTTCGTGGCCAACATGTCCTTTATGGGCTACAACAAAGGGCTGGAGGGCCGCACCACCCACGACTGGCTCAACCGCGATCAGGCCGAGGTGGACAAATATCTGGCCGACGAACGCTGCACCTTTACCTTTACGCTGAACGCCTACTACAGCATGTTCAGCGGCATCCTGCGCCTGCACGACCCGGCGTTCCTTGCAAAAATGCCCAAAGACCTGCCGCTGCTGTTCTTGGCTGGCGATGCCGACCCGGTGGGCGAACAGGGCAAGGGCGTGCAGCGTGCCATCCAGAGCCTGAAAGACGCCGGTGTGCAGAACATTGAGTGCAAGCTGTACCCCGGTGCCCGGCATGAACTGCTGGTGGAAACGAACCATCAGGAAGTGTTTGAAGATATCGGCAGCTGGCTGGAAAAGCATCTTGCCTGATCTGCCGCATCCGTTTTACCGTCATTCTGAGGAATGGCGGTACTTTTTGCCCTAATGGCTGGCGGCACTTTTGCCAGCCTGACCGGCAAAAATGCCCGGCACTGAAAGTTTTCCCGATTGCTGAAAAAGTCCCCGGAACCAGCGTTCCGGGGACTTTCTGCGTTTATTTTCAGTTATGCTGTTATGCTTTCTTGGGTGCGATCCAGCCGTCGATCACATTTACCAGTGCCTTGCCGCGGCGGCCCAGAAGCTTGGGCAGCAGGACACGGGCCATGGCCCACACACCGGCAAAGTTGTACAGGATGATCAGCGCCGTGATGATGCCGGTCCACAGGCCATAGAGCGGCGTTTCGGCCAGCAGCACAAAGGCTTCGATCACCAGCGCAGCCGCATTCACCAGCACGCGGCCCGGATGTACCTGCATCCCGATCATGCGGTGGGCATCGATGGCGCGCAGGGTGAACACCAGCGCAAGGCCAAGGAAGGACGCATAGGTAGCGCCCACAGGCCCCCACCACTTGATGAAGAAGTAGTTCATAATGCAGTTGCTCACAGCACCCGCCATCATGGTGATCATGCTGCGGGTGGACTTTTTATTCACCACATACACGCTGTTCATGAACTGGTTGAAGCAGCTGCAGGTGGAAGCCAGCACAAGGAACGGCACAAAGTGCCATGCGTAGTAGTAGTTGGACTTCATAATGTGCATCACCGGACGGCACAGCCAGATGATACCGGCTGCGCAGCAGAACAGCACACTGGAATAGGTGCGGAAAATTTTGGTAAAGAACTTCGCGCGGCCCTCTTCCTCGGTCACAGCGGAAAGCTGCCATGCATCGTAGAAGATCAGGCCCAGCGTAGTAAGGATGGTGGGCAGGAAATAGCCGGTGGAAAGCAGGCCGCTCCATGCATTGCCGTCGCGGCCGTCCAGGCCGTTGCACATCTCACGCACAAAGAACAAATCGGATGCGTTGATGATCCAGAAGCTGATCTGTGCCGGAATCATGGGCAGCGAGAAGCGCAGCATCTGCTTCCACAGATCCTTGTTGATGCCCTTCAGCTCCACATAGTTCCACAGCTTGCCGGTGAACATCAGGAACAGCACACTGGCAAGGTCGCCGCTGATGATGGCCAGCAGGTAGCCGTTGGCACCCCACTTGAAGCCCACCAGATACAGCACATAGAAAGCCATGGTGGCCACGGTGCACAGCACGCCGTCCACGGCCACCAGCTTGTTCCACTGGCGGCTGCGCACGAACTGGGTGCACAGGGTGCGCAGGCAGCTCATGAGCACATAGATGTAAATGAGCAGGCCGTACTGTGCCATATCGGGCAGAAACTGCGCAATGGGCCAGCACAGCACCAGAATGCCAAAGCCGCCCAGAATGGTCAGCAGGCCGTTGGTGAACACCTGTTTTTCGCTGTTGCCCTTGTCCAGACCAAAGCGGATGATGGCGTTGGACATGCCCATGGACACGAACGGGATGAGCAGGTTCGCGTACTGGCTCAGGATCTTGGAAAGGCCCAGATCGGAGATCTCCGCCATTGCATAGGTCAGGAACGGCTGGACGATCAGGGTGAGCAGCTTTGACGAAAAGCTGGAAATTGCAAAGATCAATGTGTTGCCGGCCAGCTTTGAATATTTATCGCCGGACTTTTTTTCGTTTTCCAAGGGAACTTCCCTCCTGTTTTACAATTCGGATGCGGGCCGGTCTGTGACCGCCCGCATCCGCTTTCCCACTATTTAGTCACTTTAAAAGCGCCCGCCGGGCTTTCCAGTCCGGCAGCAGCTTTGCCACCTCGGCCCAGAAGGCCGGGCTGTGGTTGGGCTGCAAAAAGTGGCAGTACTCATGCACTACCACATAGATCTGCGCCGCCGGGGGCATATGATACAGCTGCAAAGCAAAGGTGATCTGCCGTTTTGCCATAAAGCACACGCCCCACCGGCTGGTCATGCTGCGCACTTTGATAACAGGCTTGTGCCCGCCCAGCACTCCGGCAAAGGCCGGGTAGACCTTATCGCTCATGGCCGTAAAATAGGCCAGCGCTGTTTCCTTATCCGGCAGAGGCCGCGCTTCCTGCGCTGCGCGCCGCATGGCACGTTCCCGGGCCTGCTGCACCCAGTCGGCGCGTGCGGCCACAAAGCGGTCTGCCGCTTCTGCACTCGTCCGCAGGGGGATGCTCACCGCCACGGTGCCATCCTCCCGCACACGGATGTTCAGGTTCTTGACCCGTTTGCGGGTCAGCTCGTATTGGATGCCGCCTGCCGTGCGCAGCTGTGTTTCCTGCTTTCTGCCCGCCATGAGGTCAGGTAGTCTTTTTTGCCCGGTGCAGCATTTCCAGCGGCAGCTGGGCCAGCACCACAGCAGCAAAGATCAGCACGCAACCAAAGACTTCCCGGGCAGAAAGGTTCTGGTGCAGCAGCATCCAGCCGCCCAGCGCACTGAACACGCTTTCCAGACACATGATCAGGCTGGCAATGGCAGGGTTCAGATCCCGCTGGCCCAGAATTTGCAGGGTGTAGGCCACGCCGCTGGACATGATGCCGCAGTAGAGGATCGGCAGCGCATTCTCCGCGAACTGCACTGCGGAAGGTGTCTCGAACAGCAGGGCCGCAGCGGTGCTTTCCACCGACACCACCAGAAACTCGGCAAGGCTCAGCCGCACGCCGTCCACCTGCGGGGAAAAGTGGTCCACCGCAATGATCTGGAAGCTGAACAGCACCGCACAGCTCAGCAGGAGCCAGTCGCTGGACTCGATGCTGCCAAAGCCGTTTTTCATGCACAGCAGGTACAGGCCCAACACGGCTACCACCATGCTCACCCACAGCTGCGCGCTGCCCTTGCGGCCCAGAAACAGGCCGAACACCGGCACCAGCACCACATACATGGCGGTCAGGAAGCCCGCCTTTGCGGTGGAGGGGTCCAGCGTGATACCCAGCTGCTGCGCCGCGCTTGCCAGAAACAGCAGCGTGCCGCACACAAGCCCGGCTTTCAGCAGCAGCTTGCGCTCTGCCGCCGTTTTGGGCTTGCCGTCCGGCCTGCCCTGCCGGTGGCGCAAGGCGTCAAATGCCTTGACCGTGGGGATCAGCACCAGAACCGCCATCCAGCTGCGCCCTGCCAGAAAGGAGAACGCGCCCATGCCGGAGCCGGCGCTCTGCGCCACAAAGGCTGTGCCCCAGATCAGGGCGCACAGCATCAGCAGCATTGAATTTTTCGTCTGGTTCGTCATCCGGCAATGCCCTCCACCTTCATCAGGCCGTACAGGTAGTACCGACTGGAATCATAGGAGATGGTCACACGGTACTGCGCCGCCGGGTCCAGCCCGGAAATGGTGCAGCGGTAGTCGGTGCCATCGGTCTTGATATAGTAGGTGCTGTCCGGCACATACGCTGCGCCGCCGTCCACCTTTTTCCACAGTGCTACCTTGAACTTCTGGGTGCCCTCGGCGGTGCCGCAGGCCATAATGTTCAAACTGCCGCCCGGCACGGTAAAGTAGCCGGTGTTGCGGCTCCAGATGCCGTTGAACACCGCGTACAGGCAGCCGTCTGCGGTGGCGGTGGCATACTTTGCCGAGGCATCCGCAATGCCCTGAATGATCAGCGGGTCGGTGGTGGCTTCCGCCCAGCGGGTGGTGTCCTCCTCCTGCACTTCCTCAGAGTGGCCGGTTATCTTCTGCGCCACCTTTTTCAGGGTCTCCTTGCAGCCGGTCAGGCTAAGCACCATCACCGCCGCCAGCAGCAATGCCAAAAGCTGTTTTTTCATCTTCATAGCTTTCCTCATAGAAACAAAGAAACTTTTCTTTTTCGTGCGTCTCTGCCAACGGGCAGATACAGGGTAAGTATACCGCATTTTGCCGCTCTGCACAAGATACCTGTATTTATTTTGTGCGGTTTGCCGCCTGTTTCTGCACAAATTTTCACCCATTCAGCGCCCGCAGCGCTGCACACTCGGCCTCGGCCAGTGCGGGCGCCTCCGGCCCGAACAGACTGCCGTAGCGGTACAGCGCCCAGCCGCCTGCCGCCTGCTGCCGTAAGTCCTTTACCTGCGCCGCCAGCGCACTGCCGGTGCTCCAGCCGGATACGCTGTCCGGGTTCGCGCCGCCGTCCCCGGTGCCCACCCGGTACGCGCCCAGCCCAAAGTACAGCGCCACATCCCCCGCCCGGGGATAGCTAAGCCACGCCGGGACGATGTTTTCAAAGGCAAAGCGGGTGCTGCCGGATTGCAAGGTAAAGCCGTAGCCCCAGTACACCTGTGGGCAGAGGTAGTCAATGACCTTTTCCTCCCCGCCCGCCGCCAGCCATGCGGTCACATCGCTGTACTGCTGGTCGAGGTCGTTGTCCGGGTTGCCCTGCGGGCTGATGCCGAACCGCAGGGTGGGGTCTGCCGCCTTTACCGTGCGGTACACTTTCGCCACCAGCGCGGTAACGTTCTGCCGCCGCCACGCGGCAAGGTCGGCTGCGCCGCTTGCCGCAAACTGCACCGCGTCCACGGCGGCATCGGTGGTGGGGTAAAAGTAATCGTCAAAATGGATGCCGTCCACCGGGTAGTTCTGCACAAGCTCTGCCACCCCCTGCACCACATAGTCTGCGGCGGCAGGCACGGCGGGGTTCAGGTACAGCCCCTCCCCGGCGGTGCACAGCCAGTCCGGGTGGGTGTTGGCCAGATTATTCTCTGCCAGATTCGGCGGCATCGCCGCCGAGGAGCGCAGGCGGTAGGGGTTGACCCACGCCTCCACCCCGATGCCCCGGCGGTGCGCCTCGGTCAGAAAGACATCCAGCGGGTCAAAGCCGGGGTCTTTTCCCTGCACCCCGGTGCACAGATGGCTCCACGGGAACAAACTGCTGCGGTACAGCGCATCCCCGAAGGGGCGCACCTGCGCCAACACGGTGTTCAGTCCCAGCCCGGCGCAGTTGTCCAGCAGCTGCGCCGCCCCGGCGCGGAAGGTGTCCTCGGTGGAGAAATCCAGCAGCGCCCAGTCCAGATAACTCACCCACACCGCCCGCCACTCCCCGGCGGGCAGGGCGGGGTTGGGTGCCGGGGGTGCATCCTGCCCGGAGGCGGCGGTCTTTTCTGCGTTGCCCTTTTGCCGCAGATACCACCCCGCCAATCCGCAGGCGGCAACGCCCGCCCCGGTCAGAAAGGCTCTGCGGCCAAAGCGGCGTTTTGCCTTGGCTTTAGACGTCCTGCGGCGCTGGGTCACAGGGTCTCCTCCTGTGTCTTATACAGGGTAAGCCCTGCCCAGCCCCGGGCGCAGGTCAGCAGCACAAACATGATATTCGTCCAGAAGGCAAGGCCGCTCATGCCCGCGTATTTGGTCAGCATCCAGAACACCAGCCGCAGCACCTCGGCGGCGCTCACCAGCTGCAACTGCCGCTGGATGGGTCTGCCGCGCTCGTACTCCGTTGCCAGCAAGGCAGGCCACACCAGCGCCGAGCAGATATCGCCCGCCCAGCCGCTGGCACCCAGCTTGCTGAGCATCAGCACCACGAACACGCCGGTGTAGTTGCGCTTTTCCCTTGCCGGTGCACCCTTCTGCGCCGCCAGAAACAGCACCGCGATGCCGGTAAGGCAGAATACGATCATTTCCAGCCCGGAAAAATCCATCCCGCCCAGCACGGCAAAGCCGCCCAGCATGGACACCGCCGCTGCAGCCAGCAAAAAGAAATACCATGTCTTGCGTGTAAATTTAAGCTTCATGAAGCCCTCCTCCGGGCGTTTGCGCCCGGCTTGCAGAAAAATTTAAAAAAGAATTGTAAATATTATAGCACAAACCCCCGCAGGTTGTGTTACAATAAGGAAAACTCTTTTGGGGAGGGTCTTTCCATGAACGCTGTCGTTTCCGTCTGTCTTTTGGCCTGTGCGCTGGGCATCATCGTGTACCTGCTCTCCCGGCGGGAGACAACCCGCCGCAGCCAGTACGGCCCCGCCGGCCTGTCCGAGTTCCGCACCGGCCTTGCGCTGGACGAGTGCTTTGACCGTCTGGACTCCCGCAGCGACACCGACCTCTTTGCCTACGAGTGCCGCCGGGAGAACGACGGCAGCTTTCTGCTGCACCTGACGCTGCACCAGCCCAGCCAGCAGCCGCTGGACACTTTGTACACCCTGCGGCTGGACCCCGGCCGCCAGACCGTGGTGACTTTGATCTTTATCCGGGAGGCCTTTGGCTACAAAGAGCCGCTGTTCCCGCCCGCCATGCTGGACGAATTTATGCTGCAAAAGCTGGATGCCCACCGCACCAAATGATTTTTGCGGAAAATGCTTTCCTTTTTGCGCGGTTTTTGTTATACTAGTGCGTGTTGCAGCAATGCAGCACCCCTGCGGGCCAGTAGCTCAGCTGGTCAGAGCTGGCGGCTCATAACCGCTTGGTCGCGGGTTCAAGTCCTGCCTGGCCCATACGAAAAAAGACACCCTTTCGGGTGTCTTTTTTGTATTTCAGGCGCTTTTATTCCTCATCCTCTGCGGGCAGCTGGTTCCACAGGCGGTAGTAGACGCCCTGCTTTTCCAGCAGCTGGGCGTGGGTGCCCTCTTCCACGATGCCCTCCTCGCCCAGCACAAGGATACGGTCGTAGTCCTTGATGGTGGTCAAGCGGTGGGCGATGGTCAGGGTGGTGCGGCCGTGGGCCAGCTTTTCAAGGCTCTGCCCCACAAGGATCTCGCTCTCGTTGTCCAGTGCGCTGGTGGCTTCGTCCAGAATCAGGATGGGCGGGTTCTTCAAAAATACCCGGGCAATGGCGATGCGCTGCTTCTGTCCGCCGGACAGCTTGACGCCGCGCTCGCCCACATAGGTGTCGTAGCCGTCCTTCAGCGCAAGGATGAACTTTTCCGCGCCCGCCAGCCGGGCGGCGGCCTCGATCTCCTGCCGGGTGGCGCCGGGCTTGCCGTAGGCGATGTTCTGCGCCACCGTGCCGCTGAACAGATACACGTCCTGCTGCACGATACCGATATCCTGCCGCAGGCTCTTCAGGGTGACCCGGCGGATATCCTGTCCGTCAATGAGGATGCGGCCACTGGTCACCTCATAAAAGCGGGGGATCAGGTTGCACAGGGTAGTTTTGCCGCCGCCGGAGGCTCCCACCAGCGCCAGACGCTCCCCGGCGCGGATGTCCAGACTGACGTCGTGCAGCACCTTGTTGTGGTCGTCCGGGTACTCAAAGCACACCTTCTCGAACCGGATCTCGCCGGGGCCGGGCTGCAACGGCACGGCGTCCGGGGCGTCCTTGATGGCAACCGGGGTGTCCATGATCTCGGCAAAGCGCTCGATGCCGGTCATGCCGCGCTGGAACTGCTCGGCAAACTCCACGATGCGCCGGATGGTGGCGATGAGAGTGGTGACGTAGAGCATATAGGCCACAAGGTCGCCGGCGGTGATCTTACCGTATACCAGCGACAGACCGCCCGCCAGAATGACCACCAGATACATCAGGCCGTCAAACAGGCGGGTGGAGGTGTTGAAGGCACCCATGGCGTAGTAGCCAAGGGTCTTGATCTGCTCAAAGGCGCGGTTGCCCTTGGCGAACTTTTCCCGCTCCTCGTCCTCGGCGGCAAAAGCCTTGACCACGCCCTGTCCCAGCAGGCTGTCCTCGATGGTGGAGTTCAGCTCGCCGATCTGGACGCGCTGCTGGCGAAACCGCGCCCGCAGACGACCGTTCAGGTACACCGACACCACACCCATCAGCGGCACACAGGCAAACACTGCCAAGGTCAGCGGGATGCTGGCGCGGCACAGGATGACAAAGGACGCCACGATCTTGATGCCCGCGATGAAAAACTCCTCCGGGCAGTGGTGGGCGAACTCGGTCACATCGAACAGGTCGTTCGTGATGCGCCCCATGATGGTGCCCACCTTAGTGTTGTTGTAGTAGGTGTGATCCAGCTGCAAAAGATGGTCAAAGGCATCCCGGCGCATATCCGTTTCAATATGCACGCCCATGATATGACCGATGCTGGACATATAGTAGCTGGCTGCGCCGTCGATAATGCGCAGCACAAAGTAGAGTGCCGCCAGCTTCAGCACGATGCCCGCCGTCAGGGTGATGCCCACCCCCATGGCGGAGTTTGTGATGGTGCTCATGATCTTGGGCAGCACGATATCGCACAGGGTGGTCAGTGCTGCGCAGAACAGATCAAGGCACAGCACCATCTTATAGTTCGCCAGATACGGCAGAAAACGCCGGATCAGCGCACCGCTGCTTGCGTGGTGCGCCCCGGGGTCGTTGGTCTTAGTTTTCGGCATGGTTCCTCCGTTTTTATCGTTACTTTTTGCTGTAATCCCGCGCGCCGTAGATGGCGGTGCCGATGCGTACAAGGGTAGCACCCTCGCGGATGGCGTTCTCAAAATCGCCGCTCATGCCCATGGAAAGGGTCTGCATCTCCACGTTGCGGTAGCCCCGCTCCCCTGCCCGGACGAACAGCTGATACACCTGCGCCAGATACCGGCGGTTCTGGGCATCGTCGTCGTTCACGGGCGGGATGGCCATCAGACCCTTGACCCGAATATGCTGTTGTGCAGCGGCGGTATCCAGCAGCGGCCAGAGCAGCTCCGGCGCGGCGCCGGTCTTGCTCTCTTCCCCGCCGATGTTCACTTCCAGCAGGATATCCTGCACGATGCCGGCCTTGGCGGCTTCCTTCTCGATGGCCAGCAGCAAGTGCTCGCTGTCCACGCTCTGGATCAGGCTTGCCCGCCCCAGTACCTTTTTGATCTTATTGGTCTGCAAATGGCCGATAAAATGGCTGGGCTTGCCGCAGTAAGCTCCGGCATCGTAGTTTGCGCACAGTTCCTGCACATGGTTTTCGCCAAACACGTCAATGGGCAGGACGGCACTGGCTGCAATGGTCTGCGCCGTGCGGGTCTTGCAGGCGGCGCACAGCTGCACCGCTGCCGGGTCGCGCCCGGCTTCCCGGGCAGCGGCTGCCATCTTTTCCCGGATCTCGGCCACGGCCTGCCGCATTTCTTCCAACGTTTTTTCTGCCATCTGGCTCAGTCCTCCTCGGTATAGCGGGCACGCTCGCCGCCGATCAGCTTCGGGCGGGTGTAGGCACACAGAATGTTTGCTTCGCCGATCTTATTAAGGCTCAGCCGCACCGGCACCGCCACCCGCTTCAGATGCATCCCGATCAGGGTGCCGCCGATATCCATGCCCGCGTTGGCGCGGATCTCCTCCACCGCCACCGGGTCTTTGAAGTTTTTCCAGCAGGTAGTGGCCCAGCTGCCGCCCGCATGGGGACGGGGCACGACGCACACTTCCTCCCAGCCGTATTTCTCTGCGGCTTCCCGCTCAAGGATAAGGGCGCGGTTCAGGTGCTCGCAGCACTGCGCTGCCAGCCAGATGCCTTTTTCCGCCAGCACCGGCGCAGCGCCCGCGTACAGTGCCTGGGCAGCCTCTATGCTGGAATCCTTGCCGATGTGACCGCCCACCATCTCACTGGAGGAGCAGCCCACCACGAGCACATCTCCCTTTTTCAGCTTTGCCGCAGCCACCAGCTCGGTCATTGCCTGCCGTGCCTCGGTCTCGATCTGTTTTGCAAATGCTTCGGTCATACAAAAAACACCTCACTTATCGGTTTGCAGCCAGCAGGCTGTCTGCCCCTGCTGCACCGAAATATACTTTACTTTCCACCGGACACACCGCCGCGCAGCTGTCCTGTGCAAGGCCGGTAAAGGTCTGCTCCCAAGCCCCGGTGGCAAGGCTCACCGCCTCGGCGCAGGGGGCGTCTGCGGTGCACCGGAACAGCCGCTCCTGCGTATTCTGCCCCGCCCTCAGGGCGATGCCCCGCAGCAGGGTGCTGTCTGCGTTCTTTTCCAGCCAGCTGCTGCGCGCCCAGCGGTAGCTGATGTACAGCGTGCCGTCCGTGTCCGCAGCCAGCGCTCCGGGATAGCCCGGCAGACCGGCAAAGGCAGCGGTGCAGCCCCGTCCCCCGGCAGTCAGCTCCCGGGCAGCGGCGTCCACCGCCCAGATGCAGCGGCTGCCAAGGTCGGAGACATACAGGGTGCTGCCGTCCGGGCTGAGCGCCAGACCGGCAGCACCTGCCACCCCGCCCAGCACCTTTTCCACCGTGCGGGCGGCGGGGTCGTACACATACACGCAGCCGGTGGCGGTGTGCGCCAGCAGCTCGGTGCGCAGGGCGCTTTCCAGCCCGTTCTCCGCGCCTGCCGCCGCTGCCACTGCAAAGTACACCTTACCCGCCGGGCTTACCTCCACGGCAGATACCGCCCCCAGCGGCGCACCGTCCAGCTGGGTGACCACCTGCTCCACCGCCGCACCCCAGCTGTCGTGCTTTGCACGGCAGAGGGTACCCCCAGCGGTGGTCAGCTGGGTCAGCCACACATCCCCGGCGGCATCAAAGGCAAAGCCGGTCAGCTCGCCCTCCACGCTCAGGATGGCGGCAGCGTGCCCGCCATCGGTGCGCACAAGGTCGCTGGTGCGTTTTTTCAGCGCAGCACCGTTCCATGCGGCGGCATACAACAGGCCGTCCTTGGCGCGGATGCAGTCCACGCCCTGATACTCCCCCAGCTCCAGCCGGGTCTTGCGGTCGGTGGAAACTGCCGTCTGCATCGCGCCCGTCTCCTGCCGGAGGTCGGGGGCTTTATAGGTCTGCGGCGGGGTGTCGATGGGGCGGAAGCCCAGCGCATACACCAGCACCAGCAAAATGCCCACCCCGAACACGGTGCTGGCGGTGCGGAACCGCTTGAGCATGGCGTCCCGTTCTGCGGCCATCTGGGCGGCATACTCTGCCCGGCGGCGCGCCGCCATGGCGTTGGCGCGGTTGGCACGCCGCATCCACCGGTCCACGAACAAGGCCACCCGCGGCCCAACCGTGAGGGACGCAATGGCCAGTATGAGCAAAAATTCGATCAGTCCGATTCGCATAAGCGCTTTTCCTTATCTCCGAAAAACCTGCGGACAGTACACTGTCCTTTATCGCTAAAGTATAGCATTCCTGCGCAAAAAGGGCAAGCGGGACAAAAAAGAACTGCCGCACAGCATCGTGCAGCAGTTCCTCTAAGAACAACGATTTCAGATGGCCTCCGCGTTGCTCTGGCCATGCGCAGCGGAATGATTTTTTTAAATTTGAGTGTTCATCGCGGCCTACGGGCCGCGATGAACACATCTTTACGAGAGGGGATGCCTTATCTTGTCTCGATTGGCCGGGTGGTCTGCTCCCCGCTGCGGGTCACGAGGGAACCGGCGGGCACTTTGCCCCGGATAATACAGCCCGCGCCGATGACGCAGTTGTCCCCGATGTCCGTGCCCTTGAGCAGCACCACGTCCGAGGCGATCCAGCAGCTGCGCCCCACGGTGATGCAGCCCGCCGTGCATTCCCGGCTGACCCCTTCCTCCCGGCTGAAGCGGTGGTTGTTATCAAAGATCTTCACCCCGGGGCCGAAAAGGGTGTTTTCGCCGATGTCGATCTTTCCAAGGCAGCTGATGACCGCGCCGTCGTTGAAGTAGACCCCGCTGCCGATGTTCAGCTGGCTGGAATAGCCGGTGGTGATAAACACCCGCCCATCGCTCTCCACCCGGTCGCCCAGCGTCACCCGGGAGCCGCTGTTCAGCTGCAGCTTGAGCTCTTTGTCCAGCAGGATGCAGCGGCCAAATTGCAGCCCGCGGCAGCCGAACCATTTTTTCCATTGCAGGCGGCAGCGGTTATGCAGGCTGCGCCGTTTTTCCCGCAGCCAGCGGGGCGAACACTGCCGCAGCCACATACACCAGCGCCCGACTTTGGTGCACTTGAAGCGCTTGCGCCAGCGGTTTGCCTTGTCGCCGCTTTGCCAGCTGCCCTGATAGTAGTGGATGCCGAAGGTGCGCGGGGTCCGGTGCATCCGCTCGGTCACATAATCAAAGGGGGAAAAGCAGTCGGTGGGCAGCACCAGAAAGCCGTCCAGTTCCTGCTGCTCGTCTTTCTGCTGCAAACCGGCCTTGGTAAACAGCGGGGTATCCCGCTGGGTGCAGGTGCGCAGATCCGGCTCGCCGGTCTCCTGAATAAAAGCGGCATTGCGGTAGGCCGCCAGCATTTTGCCGATCATCTCGCAGCCCGGCTCTGCGCCCACGCCGGAGCCGGTATTCACCAGCAGCGTGCGGCCGTAGGGCGAGGGCGCACTGTGCTCCATGCTGATAAAGCCCTTGTGCTCCAGCAGTTCGTCCAGCGGGCGCACCAGTTCCACGTCCGTGTCCAGATAGATGCCGCCGTACCGGTACAGCACCGCCAGCCGCACATAGTCCGACACAAAGGCATATTTCTTTGCTTCGTAGGCCTGCTGCGCGTAGCGGTTTTGGCTGATCTCAAAGTTCTGCTCGTTCCATTCGATGATCTTGTAATCCGGGCAGTATTTTTTCCAGCTTTCGATACATTTCCGGCTCTCCGGGCTGATGGGCCCGCCGCCGAACCAGCAGTAGTGGATGATCTTGGGGATGCTCATGCCTGTTTCTCCTGTTTTGTCGCAAGTGCTCTGCTCTCTACGACCTTATTTTACAAAAGGCCCTGTTTTTTTGTCAAGTTTCCCCGGCGCATTTTGCCGCGTATTCCCGCAAAAAGATTGCCGCCCCGCCGCCCGGTGTGGTATACTGGGTGCAGACGGTTTTGTTTTTCCAAAGCATTCACTTAAAATTCACAGCTTTTTCCAATTCTTGCTTTAGAATAGAGTTGTATATTGAACTATGATAGGAGGAGTCCTGTTTTATGGCAAAGATCCTGATCGTTGATGATGAGCCCCGCATCCGGGAGCTGATCCACGAGCATCTGCAATATGCCGGTTACATCTGCGAGGAAGCCGGGGACGGCTCTGCGGCGCTGGCACAGCTGTCCGGCGGCGGGTTTGATCTGGTGATCTTAGACCTGATGATGCCCTTTATGGACGGCATGACCTGCCTGCGGGAGATGCGCGCCCGCCACATCAACACCCCGGTCATCATCCTGACCGCCCGGGGCGAGGAATACGATAAGCTTGCCGGGCTGGAAAGCGGCGCGGACGACTATGTGGTAAAGCCCTTCTCCCCCCGGGAGCTTGTGGCGCGGGTGCGCGCAGTGCTGAACCGCACCATGCCCCGCCCCACCGAGGCCGCCGACACCATGACCTTTGGCGAATTGACCATCGACACTGCCAGCCATACCGTGCGGGTATCCGGCGAGGAAGTCGCCCTGACCCCCAAGGAGTTTGATCTGCTGGTATTTCTGGCCTCCAACAAGGGCATTGCCCTGAGCCGGGAAAAGATCCTGCAGAAGGTGTGGAACTACGACTACTTCGGCGAGGACCGCACCGTGGACACCCATGTGAAGATGCTGCGCGGCCATCTGGGCAAATGCCGCAGCTACATTGCTACGGTATGGGGCATCGGCTATAAGTTCGACCCCGATGCCGCCCGTTGACTGAAGGAGCGTGCGGAGCATGCGGCAAACCACCAAAGCACGGCATACCCTTGGCATCCGCGGACAGCTGATGTGGTTTTTGTGCTTCATCTGCCTGTTTCTGCTGGGGTTGTTCTGGCTGCTGTCCACCCAGCTGCTGGAGCCCTTGTACACCAAACACATCGAGACCCAGCTTACCAATCAGGCCGACAGCATCGTGGAGCGGCTGGACGATGCCATTGCCGAGGGCAAGGTTCTGTCCAGCTGGTCTTTTGGGCAGCTTGCGGTCAACAGTGATTTTTTTGATAAGCTCACGCTGGAACTGTACACCAAAGGCTCTTTGAACAGCTTCTGCGTGGATATCTCGGACACCACCCTGCACACCATTTATAAGATCGAGAACCAGTCCTTCTGCAACCTGCACGGCACCTATCTTTCAGACTCTGCCAACAACGATAAGATCATTGCCACTGCCCTTGCCATGCGCCGCAAGTGCCGCAGCGTGGGCAGCTTTGTGCAGACGCTCAACCCGCCCCGGCTCTCCGGCTCGGCGCAGCTATTGGTAGGGCGCATTACCGCCGACGGCAGCTATACCGTGCTGGTGACCACCAGCCTTGTGCACGTTACCGAGGCCGGCAAGGTGCTCAGCACCCTGCTGCCGCTGGCGGCGGCGCTGATCTTCGGCTTTGCCATGTCGGCGGCGTGGCTGTTCAGCGAGTGGTTCACAAAACCGCTGCGCCAGCTTTCCAGCGCCGCGCGGCAGATGGCGCTGGGCAACTACGCCGTGCAGGTGGACAACCGCCGCAACGACGAGCTGGGCGACCTTGCCCGGGACTTTAACCACATGGCCGAGGAGGTGCAGCACGCGGTGCAGATGCAGCGCGATCTGCTGGCCAACGTCTCCCACGACCTGCGCACCCCGCTGACCCTCATCAAGGGCTACGCCGAGACGGTGCGCGATCTGACCGGCGACGATAAAGCCCACCGGGACGAGCAGATGAACATCATCGTGGACGAGGCCGACCGCCTGACCGCGCTGGTCTCCAGCGTGATGGAGCTGAGCAAAGTGACCAGCGGCACCTACAAGTGCGAACGGGTGCACTTTGACATGGGGCAGCTGTGCGACGAGGTGAGCGAGCGCTACGACGCCATCTGCGCCCAGAACGGCTGGCAGCTGCAGCTGGAGCTGCCGGAGGAGGAGCTGCCGGTCTACGCCGACCCGGACATGATGCAGCGCGCGCTGCACAATTTGCTGGGCAACGCCATGCACCACATCGGCCAGGACGGCATTTTTATCCTGCGCGCCTTCCGCTGCTCTGAGGGCGTGCGGGTAGAGGTGGAGGATCACGGCCCGGGCATTGCCGCCGCCGACCTGCCCTATATCTTTGACCGGTACTACCGCTCCCGCTCGGACGCGGGCAAGCAGGGCACCGGTCTGGGGCTTTCCATCACCAAAGCCATCTTCCAGCAGCACAGCTTCCGCTTCGGCGTACAAAGCACCGTAGGCAAGGGCACCACCTTCTGGTTCGTCATGAGTGACCTGCCCTATGTGGACGACTTTGAGGGCAAGTGAACGCCCCCTGTAACACAGAAAAAGCACCGGCAGTTTTCCAACTCTTCCAATCGGGAAACTGCCGGTGCTTTATTATGTTCCGCTCTCTGCTGTATGGTAGATGCCAAAGGTGTTGTCCGGGGCGGGCATCTCCACCCGGGAAGCACGGTCGTTCACCGCCCACATCATCGCGCCCATAGCGCCCAGCACCACCAGAATGATGAGCCATTTTACTGCATTGGGTAATTTTTTCATTCCGTTATCCTTTCCGTAGTCTCCATGCGGCACTTCTGCCGGGCAGTGCGCAGCAGCGCAGCGGCCTCGGCAGCCGAAAGCGCCTGCACCCACCCGGGGCGCTCCCCTGCGCCTGCGCCGGTGCTGCCTGCCTCGGCAAAGCCAGCCAGCGCCGTGTCGGTGCGGTCGTTCCAGCCGGCAAAACCCTCCGGCGCAATGTGCGCCCCAAGGCGGCAGTCCAGCACCGCCGTTTTACCGGTAGGCCGCCACGGTCTGCCCAGATACACGCTGCCCGCCGGGCAGTCCGAGACAAAATCGCAGTCCCAGAACACAAAGCCCAGCCCAGCCGCCGCACCGGAAGGCGCGGTGACCCAGCTGTGCGCAAGGCCGTTATCCACCGTGCGCAGGGTGCAGTGCTCAAACAGGGCGTCTGCCCCGCCAAAGATAAAATCAATGTCCCCGGCAATTTCGCAGGCGTGGTAATACTGCGCGCTTGCCCGGCGGGGTGCCAGCCCGCGCGGGCCCAGAAACCCGTCCTTTTCCCGCTCTTTCTCCGGCAGAGGGGCGCAGAACAGGGTATCCTGATTGCCCAGCAGCCGCACACGGTCAAACGCCGCCCGGGCGCTGTCCACATAGGCTGCGATGGCCTGCCCGGCCTTTGCGCCGGGGCCTGCGTCGTTCTCGATGGTCATATCCTCCACCCGCAGCTTTTCGCCGCTGAAAAAGGCGGTATAGCTGCGGAAGGTGTGGGTGGGCCGTCCGTCCGGGTGCGGCAGCTTGCCGCCATCGTTCCATACCAGCCGGGTGGCATCCATGCCCGCGCCCGCAAGGGTGATATCCTTTTTCTCACAAACCAGCTTTTCCCGGTAAATACCCGGCGCGATGCGGATGACCGCAGGGCAGTCGTAGGGCACCGCCAGCACCGCCTCGGAAATGGTGGTAAACTGTCCGCTGCCGTCAGGTGCAACGTTGATGGTAAGCATAAGCCGCCTCCTGCGCCCGGCACTGCCGGGCAAAAAAATATGCTTCCAGTATACCCCTCCTTCCCGCAAATTGCAACGGAAGTTCTGTAAAGTCCAGCGGTAGCTCCTTCCTATTTATGGCTTCCCCCGGTCGGAGGAAGCCTTTAAGCGGAGAATCGCTCATGATATGCAACACCTGTTACCCGCTCTTTTCCAGCCGGAGCACGGCGGCGGTGATATCGTCCGGGCGGCCGGTCTTTTGTGCGCGGATGCGGGCGGTCTGCACCAGCGTTTCGGCCAGCTTTTCCGGCGCGTCTCCCGCCACCGCCGAAAGCTCCACCTGTTTTGCCACCCAGCCCGCGCCATCCACCAGTAAGCCGTCCGATACCAGCACCGCGTAGTCCCCGGCGGTCAGGTGCACCACCCGGCTCTGCCCGTTCACCCCGCCCAGCACCCCCATGGGCAGGGTAGCTTCGCCCACAGCCCGCACCCGCCCGCCGTGCACCAGAAACCCCGGGGCGGCTCCGGCCTTGAACAGCCGCGCCGTGCCGGTGTATAAGTCCACGCTGATGAGGTCCAGCGTTGCGCCGCTCTCGTCCTCACTTTTCAGCGCCAGCGCCACGTTCACCAGCCGCGCCGCCAGCTCGGCGGTAAAGCCCGCCTTGAGCAGCCGGGCGGTCAGCTCTGCCGCCAGATTGCCGTCCACCGCCGCCGGGCGTCCGGTGCCCATGCCGTCACATAAGATCATCTGCGCCGCCGTAGGGCTGCAGAATTGCTGCACCGCATCCCCGGATACCTCACCCCGGGCGGCAGCGCTCGCCGCGCCGAACACCGCCCGCAGCGCCGGTCTTTCGCTGAACAGCAGGGTGGTCATACCCTTGCAGGAGAGCACCTGCGGCACTTCCAGCGTGCGGCGGCAGATATGCCCCACCTCCCCCGCCAGCGCCGCCAGCTCCTGCGGGGTGAACCGGGTGCGCGGCAGCGTGACGGCGGCATGGGTGCGTCCAAGGTCGTCCAGCGTGACGGCGCACTCCTGCGGCGGCGCACCCAGCCCGGTAAAGAACTCCGCCACCCGGCTGGATTTATAGGGTTCCGGGTCGCCGGGACGCCCCAGCTGCTCGCTGAGCACCCCAAGCGCTTCGGCTACGGCGCTGTACTGCTCGGTCAGGGCGGTGCGCATGGCTTCGGAATGGATGCGCGCTTCCTTGCGGCTGCGGTACAGTGCAAAGCTGCGCCCCGCCGCCGCGCACAGCGCCGCCGGGTGGATGCAGCGGGACAATTGCCCGGGCAACTGCGCCGCTTCCACACTGCCATTCTGTTCCAGCAGCGGGCGCAGCGCTTCCATGCCCGCCATGGTGGCAGTGTATTCCTGCTTCCAGCAGGTCTCCCGCCGCCCGCAGTTAAAACAAAGGGTATCATGTACATTATCTATGACCCAGCGGAAACCTTCCCGCCGCCGGGGCAAGCCCTCGTAGACCGCGTTCACCGTCTCCGCCAGTGAGGAAAGGCTCTGCGCCACGGCTTCCAGCCGGGTAGATGCCGCCGCACTGCGGGCGGGCGCGGGGGCGCTCTCTCCGCTCTGTGAGATGTCTGCCGCCGGGGCAAGCCAACCGCCGGGCAGCAGGCAGACCACCGCCATGCCGCCGCAGGCGCTGAACAGCAGCCCAAAAGCGTTTCCGGGCGGCTGCACGCAGAGCACCCCGGATACACACCCGCCCGCGTAGGCGGCAAGGGTCTCCACCCGCCGTCCGGGTGCCAGCACCGCCGCCGCTGCCGTGGCACAGCCCAGCCCCGCTGCCGCCGGGGCAAGGGCAGGGTCTGCGGCGCAGAGGGCTGCGCCCAGCACCGCACTTCCGCTCAGGGCGGCAAACCTCTGCGCCCGGCAGCACAGCGCCAGCTCTGCGGCGGCACACGCCAATACCCCGGGCGAAAACCATCCCCACCGCACACTGCCCAGCGCCGCTGCCACGGCTGCGCCCACCAGCAGCGTGCCCATGCCCGGGCGCTCCGGGGCAAATCTGCGCAGCCCAAAGCCGATGCTCACCGCAAGCAATGCGTCCGCCGCGCTGTACAGCAAAAGGTCTGCCCCGCCGCTGCTGCCCAGCGCAAAGCACAGCGCCATGCCGGTCAGGGTGCCGCAGCCCGCCAGCGCGGCGGGCACAAACCTTTGCGGCAGCAGCCAGCGTGCTGCCACGGCAGCGCCCAGCGCACACAGCTGACACAGGCTGCGCAGCGAGAGTGCTCCCAGCCCGTGGAGCAGCAGCCCCAGCGCCGCCCCTGCCGCGCAGGGGGCAAAGCAATCCTCTGCCAGACCAAGGGTCAACCCCAGCCCAAAGGGCATCAGCGCCCCGTACAGCACCGCCCAGCCGCCGGCAAAGCCGATGCCCACCGCTGCCAGCCGCCGCGCCGCCGGGCGCAGCATCGCCCGTGCCGCCAAGGGCGAAGGCTGCAAGCACCGCCCGTCCGAAGATAAAACACCCATCCGCTCTGTCATAAAAATCCCCCGCTTTCCGGCGGGGATTTTTGTTCTGTTCCCCGCACTGTCTGCATATACTGTAACGCGGGGCAGCGGCAGTTTTTGGCGCGATGCATAGAACCGCCCCAAACCCGCCCAAAGACGCAAAAAAGCCCTGCGGCCGTCATTTTGCCGCAGAGCTTTGGGGGTATTTTCAACTGTTCAGCAGAAATAGCGGATTTTTCTGGAAGTGGACTCCACGATCTTCTGATACCGCGCGATCTCCTCCGGCGTGAAGCCGTGCACCTCCTGCCAGTCATAGCCCGGCAGCCAGCACACTGCTGAGTGGAAACAATCTTCTGCATCCGGTTTTTCAAGGTACACCTTCACCCGGCCATCGGGCTTCATCTCGGAATGCACGATCTCGGTATCGTCATCCAATGTCATAAACGGGTACATCATAGGTTCCACCTCCCAGATCACTGTACTTATATCACTCAGCCGTTCAGCTTTGCAATGGCATCCTGCACGCGCTGCAGGGTCTTTTCGCGGCCCATCATGCAGGCAAGGTCGGTGCCGCCGCCGGGGGTGCGCTGCTTGCCGGACAGGGCAATGCCCAGCGGGTAGAGCAGCCAGCCGTTCTTTTTGCCCAGCTCCTCTGCCTTTGCCTTGCAGGCATCAAACACGGCATCGCGGTTTGCAAAATCCAGCGCCTCGTCGCTCAGCACCGGCAGCAGGGCTTCCAGTGCTTCTTTTGCAGTCTCCGGGGTGGTCTTTTGCTTTTTGTTGGCGTACAGGCTCACGTCGTACTCCGGCATGGCGTCAAAGAAATCCAGCTGCTCGGGGATCTCGCCCAGTACCTCGCACCGGGGCTGCAGGTTTGCGCACAGCAGCTTTTTGTCGATGGCGCTGTGCACGGCGCTGTCGATCCACGGCTCGGCCTTTTTCTGGAACTCCTCGGGGCTCAGGCGGCGGATATACTCCGCATTGATGGCGCGCAGCTTGAGGGGGTCGAAGATGGCGGGGGACTTGGAAATGCCCTCCGGGGACCAGATCTTGACCAGCTCCGGCAGGGAGAAGATCTCCTGCTCGGCGTACTCGCCGCGGGGGCTCCAGCCCAGCAGGCAGATATAGTTCAGCACCGCCTCGGTCAGGTAGCCCTTTGCCACCAGATCCTGATAGCTTGCATCGCCGTTGCGCTTGGACAGCTTGTTCTGCGCGTCCTTCATCACCGGCGGGCAGTGGATATAGGTGGGGATGTCCCAGCCAAAGGCCTGATACAGCAGGTTATACTTGGGGGTGGAGGACAGGTACTCGCTGCCGCGGATGACATGGGTAATGCCCATCAGGTGGTCGTCCACAACGTTGGCAAAATTGTAGGTGGGCATCCCGTCGGTCTTGATGAGGATCTGGTCGTCCATCTCGCTGTTGTTCACCTCGATGTGGCCGTACACCACATCGTCAAAGCCGGTCACGCCCTCACGGGGGATCTTCTGGCGGATGACGTAAGGCTCGCCTGCGGCAAGGCGCTTTTCCACTTCCTCCTTGGGCAGCTCTCGGCAGCAGCCGTCGTAGTGGGTCATCTCACCGGCAGCGCGCTGCTCGGCGTGCAGAGCCTCCAAGCGCTCTTCGGTGCAGAAGCAGTAATAGGCTTTGCCCTCTGCCACCAGCTGCTCGGCATACTGCTTGAACATGCCCATGCGCTCGCTCTGCACAT
>ERZ840057.1222-NODE-1222-length-22656-cov-5.340250_pt1 | contig 22656 bp, 20 predicted proteins | sample MGYA00519907_ERZ840057 | MGnify/ENA primary metagenome ERZ840057 (study PRJEB31850, sample SAMEA3708862) | human gut metagenome | biome: human gut; feature: human-associated habitat; material: faeces | place: China | collected 2014 ...
ATTTTGGCTTGTATGTCTCGGGATTTTGGCATATTCATGCCAAAACACCTCGCGGTACAGTGGCTACTGAATAGTTGCTATAAAGCATTGTATTTTCAAAAAATACCGGAACCGCAGTAACAGATTTAATATAACAGAACGAGGAAAAATGTCAACTCCGGGACCGAGAAAATAGTAAGAAAAGAATATCGGAAATGTCCATAGAAATGTAAAGAAAAAGTAAGGAAGAGCAGAATGTACTATGATATACTGAAACCATGAGAACCTATCAAATACAGGAGGAAGACATGAAGAAAAAGAAAATTATTCTTATCGGAGCAGCTGTTGCAGCCGTTGTGGTAATCGGAATCGGTGCGTGGACATTGTTCGGCAGAAAATCATCGGATGGAAGTACGGAAAATGTAGTATATGTAAACAGCGTAGATAATCTGATGAATCCGGGAAGTGGTAACGGGGCAGTGAATCGCTTTGCCGGTGTGGTAGAAACACAGAAACAGGTGGACATTCAGCAGAGTCAGGATAAAACAGTAAAAGACATTTATGTGGAAGTCGGACAGGAAGTATCCAAGGGAGATCCGCTATTCTCTTATGATACAGAAAAATCACAGGAAGACCTGGAAAAAGCAAAGCTGGAGCTGGAACGGATCGATAACAACATCGGAAATAAACAAAATGAGATTGCTGCGCTGGAAAAGGAAAAAAGGAGTGCAGGAAATGATGCACAGCTTGACTATACAATGCAGATTCAGAGTGCCCAGATGGAACTGAAACAGAGCGAATATGAAAAGAAAAGCAAACAGGTGGAGATTCAGAAATTACAGGACTCCATCGAGAACTGTCAGGTTACCAGTGAGATTGATGGTGTAGTCAAGTCCATCAATAACGGAAATCAGGACAGTAATTCTTATTCAGGAGACAGCCAGGCATTCATGTCCATAATTGCAATGGGAGATTTTCGAATTAAATGTAAGGTAAACGAACAGAATATCGCATCTGTAACGCCGGGGCAGGCTGTAATCGTACATTCCAGAGTAGATGATTCTGTCACCTGGACAGGAACGATGGGTGCGGTAGATAAGGAAAATCCGGGCAACGGTTCCAATAATGGCTATTATTTCAGCAGCGGTGACGGATCCACCCAGTCCAATTCCTATCCGTTCTATATAGAACTGGATTCTTCTGAGGGGCTGATGCTTGGACAGCATGTTTATGTGGAAGCCGATTACGGACAGAGTGAGGAAAAGGCGGGTATCTGGCTGGATGAATCTTTCATCTGTGATGCAGATACGGACAGCCCATATGTTTGGGTTGACGATGGAAAAGGAAAACTGGAGAAGCGTTCTGTGACGCTGGGACAGCATGATGATGAACTTTTCCAGTATGAGATTGCAGATGGACTGAGTAAAGATGATATGATCACTTATCCGGAAGACGGATTAAAAGAAGGCATGAAGACTGCAGTGGGAAGCAACGGTCAGATGGGGCAGAGCAACCCGGTGACGGATGGAGACGATATGGATCTTTCGAATGAAGATTACTCAGAAAAAGATGGTTCCGGCAGTGATCTTTCTGATGAGAATGTGGATGGAGTGGATTCCGGCGAGACGAATCAGGAAGATCTCACAGAAGACGGGATGCAGCAGAATGAGTCAAATGCTGATGGCAGCGAAGATGTCATCGGAGGAACGGAGGATGCACAGTGATTCTTGAGTTAAAAGATATCTGCAAAGATTACCTTCAGGGAAAAATGGTGATTCCGGTTCTGAAACATATTGATTTTCAGATGGAACAGGGAGAATATGTGGCCATTATGGGACCTTCCGGTTCCGGTAAGACAACACTGATGAATATTGTAGGATGTCTGGATCAGGCGACTTCCGGCCAGCTTTTTTTGGACGGGCAGGATATCAGCAAATGTACGGAAAATGAAATGTCAGATCTGAGACTGAAAAAGATTGGGTTTGTTTTCCAGAACTTTCAGTTGTTGTCGAGACAGACCGCACTGGAAAATGTGGAACTGCCACTGACCTATGCGGGAGTTGCGAAAAAAGAGCGACGGGAACGGGCACTGCAGGCACTGACCCGCGTAGGTCTGGAAGACAGAGTGAATTTTCAGCCGAATCAGCTTTCCGGTGGGCAAAAACAGAGAGTAGCGATTGCCAGAGCACTGGTTAACCGGCCGAAGATCCTTCTGGCGGATGAGCCGACCGGCGCACTGGACAGTACTTCCGGAGAACAGGTTATGGAACTGTTTCAGAGCCTGAACGATGAAGGAGTAAGCGTATTGATGATCACTCATGACAGTGAGATTGCAGCGAAAGCACAGAGAAAAGTAATTATCCGCGACGGTATAATGAAAAAGGAGGAGCAGCCATGAAGAAAAAATGGATTGTGGCTTTTATTGCTGCAGGAGTACTCCTGCTTGGAGGGGTGACTGTATATGCGGTAAAAACAAGCAGTCAGAGTACGGTAAAGGTGGTATCTGTCAGTGACATGTCAGGTGGCGGCGGATGGCACGACAACAGTCTGTCAGGAAATATTACTTCAGATGTATCACAGAATATTTATCTGGCAGATTCACAGACAGTAAAGAAAATATATGTAAAAGAAGGGGATACGGTAAAGGTCGGTGATGATCTGCTCACATATGATATGACCCTGGAGAATCTGAATCTGGAAATGAAAAAACTGGAAAAACAGGGAATCGAACTGAACATAGAGAAAGCAAAAAGGGAAATTACAAAATTAAAGAATACAAAACCGTCCGGTGATAACGGCAACGAGAATCCGGGATCTGATATACCGGAAGATCCGGGCGAGGAACCGGAGGGTCCGTCCATGGAGCCGGAAGAGCCGGCAGAGGCTTATCAGGAGCTTACAGCGGAGGCAGAACCGTATATGGGAGAGGGAACAGTGGAAGAACCGTATCATTTCCTGTGTGCTGCTGATGGTGTGATTCTGGGAAGCTTTTTAAACCGAATGGCAGAGGAACAGTGTTTCTTTGTGATTGAAGTCCGGGAGGGCGATGTAAGCAATGGAGAGCTGCTAAAAATCTGGGGACAGAAGATTACAGAAGATGATTTTCAGGTAGCGGATACTGAGCGGTTTCAGGTGAATCTTGAAAAAGAAACAGATGACAGTGATAGTCAGCTGCCGGAGGATCTGAAAGCAGCAGCGGTTCTTGAAAGCCAGGGTGCGAAATACCGCAATCTTTCCATTGACTCTGCTTCCGCTGCAGGAAAGTATGCTTCCGATATTATGGCATTTCCGACCACAATCTTAGTCGATCGGAATGGAAATATTGTGGGAGAACCGATGCTTGGCGGAATCGACAATCAGGAGAATTATGATACGCTGATGAAACAGATCCAGTCTGTGATAGATGCAGACAGCGCGAAGTAAGACGAGAGCTGCGGCAGCCAAAGGAAGCAAGCGATACCGCAAAGTGGGGCTTGCGGATTGCGGAAGTGATTTAGGGCTTGACATTATAGGAAGGGAGTGCGAAAAAGCAAAGTTACGTTTTTTCGCACTCCCTTTTCATAACAGGATTTTTTCCAAATACATTTACAAGACGAGGTAGCAGACAAAGGAAAAAGGAACGTTTCATTTTCCGTTTTGTTATGAATTGATAGTCCGTTCTGAATCCGCAGGTTTCATGGAGATCGTCAGTGATTTCCTGACGTTCATATACCGGCATGAAACCCTGTTCTTCTATATCCGCAAATTTTATGTCTTTTAAAGTGTGAAGTAATTGTTCTGTGGTATAAGTCCCTTTCAAGGAGCGGTTTAATAACCGGATGAAAAATATTGCGGTGGCTCCTGTTATTCTGGAAGATGGAAGGCTGTCCTTCTGTGTTCCGGGGGATGATGGTCCTCCGTGGTCCGGGGTGTGGAACCTGACTGGAAAGATTGTTTTGGACGGGGATGATTATATTTACGAAAGCATCGGTCACCTGGTTGGCTGGTGCTTTTTTCGCGGGGAAATGGAGGTGGCGGGATGACGTATGAGTTCGGGTCGAAGGAGATTGTGAAGGGTTCCGGATATATTTCCAGGCAGTGCTGAACCACATTGGGGTCAGACCCCATTACTGTTGTGGGAAACTTTTGGGCGGTTCCTGTTTTTGGGCTTGAAATTCGAAAAATCTTTATACAATCTTAATACCATGGAAAAGGTATTTATACGTTTTTAAAACGGAAGTCTCTAAAATAAGGAGGAATCAAAAAGAAGGAGTAAAAAGAGAAATGTGGAGTATAAAACTGCGATACAGGAAACAATGGTCGTCGTTTGAAATTATCATTCTTGGATTTGCGGGGGTAATTCTGGCAGGAGCACTGCTTTTGATGCTTCCTGTGGCTTCGCGGGAAGGAAATGTAACGCCATTTACAGAAACACTGTTTACTGCAACATCAGCCGCCTGTGTGACAGGACTGGCAGTCAGAGATACAGGAAGCTACTGGTCCGTCTTTGGACAGAGCGTGATTTTGCTGCTCATTCAGATCGGTGGTCTTGGTGTGGTTACGATCGCTGTTTCGATTGCGATGCTTTCTGGGAGAAAAATTTCCCTGATGCAGCGAAGCACGATGCAGGATGCGATTTCTGCCCCGAAGGTGGGCGGAATTGTGCGCCTGACGCGTTTTATCCTCAAAGGAACCTTTGGAATTGAACTGTTGGGGGCGTTGTTTCTTCTGCCTGTTTTTTTACGGGATTACGGCGGAAAAGGAATCTGGATGGCGTTGTTTCATTCTGTATCCGCATTCTGCAATGCAGGATTTGATCTTCTTGGAAAAACGGATCATCTGTATCCGTCCCTGACTTCTTATGTGGGAAATCCACTGGTTAATCTTACGATTATGGGGCTGATTGTAATAGGTGGAATCGGATTTCTGACCTGGGATGATATCTATACAAAAAAATACCATTTTCGTCAGTACTGCATGCAAAGCAAGGTGATCCTGCTTACAAGTCTGTTTCTGATTTTTGTTCCGGCGGCCTTCTTTTTCTTCCGGGATTTCGCCGGAATGCCGGTCAAGGAGCGGACGCTCTGCGCATTGTTTCAGTCCGTGACAACAAGAACGGCCGGATTTAATACGGCAGATCTTTCCGGGATGACAGGTGCTTCCCAGGCGATTATGATTGTTCTGATGATGATTGGCGGAGCACCGGGATCAACGGCTGGCGGAATGAAAATTACCACATTTGCCGTGCTGACAGCTAATACGTCTGCTACGTTCCGTCAGAGAGAGGACACACAGATGTTTGGACGCAGGGTGGGCCAGGAGGTATTAAAAAATGCATCTACGATTCTGATGATGTATCTTTTTCTGGTGCTGATGGGAGGAATGGTGATCAGTGTGGCAGAAAATCTGCCGATTTCTGAGTGTCTGTTTGAGACAGCATCTGCTGTTGGAACGGTTGGCCTGACGCTTGGAATTACGCCGCAGCTCGGTGTTCTTTCGAAAGGAATTCTGATCGCACTGATGTTTCTTGGAAGGGTTGGCGGTCTGACGCTTGTTTATGCTGCGATGCCGGGGAGAAAGAGCGCACATGCAAAAATGCCGCTGGAAAAAATAAATGTAGGATAAGAAGAGAGGAAGAGACGAGATGAAAAATATTTTACTGATTGGAGTAGGAAGATTTGGGAGACATATTGCCATGCATCTGAATCAGCTTGGACATCAGGTGATGGCGGTAGACCGAAATGAGGAACGGATCGATGCCGTGATGCCGTATGTGACAAATGCACAGATCGGTGACAGTGTCAATGCAGACTTTCTGCGATCCCTTGGTGTGGGAAATTATGATGTCTGTATTGTGACGATCGGAAGCAGCTTTCAGGATTCGCTGGAAACCGCGTGTCTTTTGAAAGAGTTGGGCGCAAAATGGGTCGTGTCCCGGGCAGAACGGGATGTACAGGAAAAATTCCTGTTGCGGAACGGAGCGGATCAGGTTGTTTATCCGGAAAAACAGATGGCAAAATGGACAGCAATTCGTTACAGCTCGGATCATGTGTTTGACTATATTGAAATTGACAGTCAGTATGCGATTTTTGAGGTTGAAATCCCGGAGAACTGGATTGGAAAAAATGTCGGCCAGCTGGATATCCGGAAAAAATACGGTATTAATATTCTGGCAACAAGAAAATATGGAAAAACAGATGTTGCGGTGTCTCCGGAGACAGTTCTGGATGGCGATGCTACCATATTGGTTCTTGGTGAATATAAAGCGATCCAGAAATGTTTTCGAATCTGAAAGAGAGGTGATTTCTGTGTTAAGTGTAGGACTGCTCTTCGTTACCCTGGTCGGTTTTTTGTCTGGAGGCGTGCTCGTAGATCAGATAGAGACATTTTTCACGGAAAACAGAAGAGAGGAACCGGAAACGGGACAAAATTTCACGGAAAACAGAAAACAAGAACAGGGAACGGGAGAAAAAAAGATTTCCTGACTATAGCTTTCTCTTCGTTTATGATCTACAATAGGAGGCGGGGTGAGACCGTTGGAAAAAGAAAAACAAAAAAAAGAGCATATCCTGGTGTGTCTGTCCTCTTCGCCATCCAATGAAAAAATTATTCGGACTGCGGCGCAGATGGCACAGGCGTTTCAGGCCGGCTTTACGGCATTGTATGTGCAGACAGCAGAAAAAACAGAAAAAACACCGGAGGATCTGGCAAGGCTGCAGAAGCATGTTCGTCTGGCAGAGCAGAGCGGGGCAGAAATTGTAACGACACACAGTGAGGATATTGCCCTGCAGATTGCAGAATACGCAAGAATTTCCGAGGTGACGCGGATTGTCATTGGAAAGAGCATGATGAAGCAGGGCTATTTCCATCAGCGAAGGGTGTGGACCGAGCGTCTGACGGATCTTGTGCCTGATCTGGAAATTCACATCATTCCAGACTCAGACGTGTACCGGAGATATCAGAAACGAAAAAAATTTCCGGAGTGGATGGAGCTGCCTTCCTGGAAAGAACTGATGCTTACGGTTCTGATTCTGGCTGCTGCGACCGGAATCGGAGAAATCTTTTTTCGGCTCGGTTTTACGGATGCCAATATCATTACCGTATATTTGTTTGGCGTCATGCTGACATCTATTCTGACCAGCGGTTATACCTGTAGTGTGGTCAGCTCTGTGGCAAGTGTTGTCCTGTTTAATTATTTTATGACAGAGCCAAGGCTTTCGTTGCATGCGTATGGTTCCGGCTATCCGGTGACCTTTGCGATCATGCTTGGCACTTCAATCCTGACCAGTACGCTTGCTTCAAAATTGAAAGAAAATGCAAAGCTTTCTGCACGAGATGCCTTTCGAACCAAGATTCTTTTTAATACCAGCCAGCTTCTGCAAAAGGCAGAGGATGCGTCGGAAATTTTTGATATTACGGCAACGCAGCTGATAAAGCTTCTGGGAAGAAATCTGGTTGTGGCGCCGGTAGAAAAAAAGAAAAACGGCATTGTGCAGGGAACTCTTTATAACGCCGAAACAGGAATAAAATCAGAAAAAGTTTTTAATGAGAAAGAACAGGAAATCCTGCAGTGGGTTCTGAAAAACCGGAAACGGGCGGGAGCTATGACAGAACGTTTTTCAGAAGAACTGTATCTGTACCTTTCCATCTATGCGGCACAGAACAGATATGGTGTGATCGGCATTTTCATCGGACAAAAGCCACTGGATGCGTTTGAGAACAGTATCCTGCTTTCTATTCTGGGAGAGTGCGCCATGGCACTGGATCGGGAACAAAGTGCGAGAGAAAAAGAAGAGGCGGCAGTCATGGCGAAAAATGAGCAGCTTCGGGTGAATCTGCTGCGGACGATTTCCCATGATCTGCGCACACCACTGACATCAATTCTCGGCAATGCAGACTCTTTGATCAGTAACTTTGACGCACTGGACGAAGGGATGCGGAAACAGATTTTTTCGGATATTTATGAGGATGCCGGATGGCTGATTGAACTGGTGGAAAATCTGCTTGCGCTTACGAAAATAGAAGATGGAAGTGTAAAACTGCAGTTATCCGATCAGGTGGTTGAGGATGTAGTCCGTGAGGCGCTGCGCCATGTAGAACGGCGGAAAAACGAACATAAAATTACGGTGGACTGCGGGGAAGATGTACTGCTCGCCCGCATGGATGCAAAGCTGATTGTACAGGTATTGGTAAACCTGATCAACAATGCAGTAAAATATACACAGGCAGGATCCAAGATCCGGATTACAGCCGGAAAAGAAGAAAAAAACGTATGGATTGCGGTGGAAGATAATGGACCCGGCATTCCGGCGGAGTGCAGGGAGCATGTATTTGAAATGTTCTATTCCGGAAAAAATAAGGTGAGTGACAGCCGCAGAAGCCTTGGCCTTGGGCTGGCACTGTGCCGCTCCATTGTAAATGCGCATGGCGGGGAACTGGTGCTTCGTGACTGCGCTCCGCACGGCTGTCATTTTCGTTTTACGCTGCCGCTCAGTGAGGTGAATTTAAATGAATAAGACATTGATACTGGCCGTGGAAGACGATACGCCGGTCCACAACCTGATTACGACAACACTGAAAACACACGATTATAAATAACCACATTGGGGTCAGACCCCATTACTGTTTAGAAATTTTGTTCTTGTTTTGGCAATTCTGACACTGCAGACTGTGCTGAATGACAATATCAAAACGGCAGAAGATGTTGAAACTTATCTGGGTCTTAACACCCTGGTCGTTGTTCTGGATTTTGGAAGCAAAAAGAAATCCAGAAGACGAAGAAAAGACTGAACATAAACACAGAAAATTAAAAAGGAGCATCTCCGGTTTCGAACTTGAAACCTGGAGATGCTCCTTTTTCGTATGCTGCAGAATGAAAAATTATTCTCCCGCCACCGTCACATCCCGCAGCAGTACCGCACACGGCACCACGCGGTTGTTTATCTGCTGTGTCTCTTTCGAGAAAGTCAGATTTTTCAGCACATCGTCATAACGGGCGGAAAGTGATCCGCTGGTTGTCGGATGGGAGGTGGTTCCGTCGCTTTCATACGCGAGCCGGATCTCACCGCCGCAGGTGCCGCTTACGGCATCCATATCAAACGCACTGAAATCGGTGATTTCTATATGCGGCATGCTGCGCAGCTCGTCGAGTGTTTTCGAACCGCCTTCAACTACCATGTTATTCATGGAAGTAGTATCCTTCATGCCGATATAATGGGCATGCTGAAGGCTGCCCCAGTAGGAGCGGCAGATGCCGTTTTCAAACAGAACGCGCTCGGCTACCGGCATACCGGTTTCGTCGTACGGCGCGTTTTTGGCAGAGCCGTCGAGCGTCGGCACGAGGCGGATATTCAGCGGATCCGCATCCGCACCGGTGATGGCTTCACCGATTTTTGCCTTTGCGACGCCCATGTACTGATAAGAAGCATTGGTATGCATAGCAAAATACTGGAAGAAACTGCCGACGGCATTTCCGGTCAGGAGAACATTAGCATGCTCATTCTGGCGGGTCGGAACAGCATTCAGACGCTGGCGGCCGGTGTGGAACATTCCGCGCACTTCGGCGATGATCTTCTCGGCAGATTTGTCGGAGAAGCGGAGATCCTTGTAGATCTCAATCTCATGATCATCCTTGCGGGAGTTTGTGACAACCTCGATCTCGCAGTCAAAGCCGGAGAAGGTGACATCGACACCGCGGGAATTGCGGATGTGTGTCTGCTTCTGGTTGACGAAAATCTCATAGGAGTTTACACGGGAATCCTCTTCCGCCTTGATTTCCTGCATAGCCTGCACCAGTTTTACGAGTTCAGCGGTAAGATCGCGGGAAGCATCAGCCGTGTCGGCGCTTGCCTGGGCATCCGATGGCTCTGCAACAGGGTACCATGGGTTCTGCACAAACTGTGCGGCGAACAGCGCCTGGTCAATTTCCTGCTTCATTTCTTCGCGGGAAATGCCCTGGTGGATCTCTTTTTCTGCGCTTCCGCGGAATTTTCCATCCTCACTGTCGACAAAGACGGTCAGAAACGTATGCGTTACTTTTTTCGCGCGGCTCATGTCGAGCTTCTGACCGATGAAAAATGCCTCGCGGGATTCGGTCTGCTCTTCGCGGATCAGAAAGTCGCTGGCTTTGCTTGCTTTTAATACATCGTATAATTCGTTCATCAGCCTAACCTCACTTTACATTTCAGATACGGGCCGCCATCGCTGACTTTGACCCATTCTTTGTGACCTTTTCCGCACATGCCGGAGCCGAAGAGCTCTTCTTTGTCGGAAACCATGGAGATGCTCTTTAAGAGATCCGGAACGTAGCCGGTCAGGGTGACAGGAGATACGACTTTTCCGGTCAGCTTACCATCTTTGATCTCGCGGCCGAGTCCGACCATGCACTGGATGCCCCAGTGTTTCGGGTCTTCCATACCGGACTGAACGCTTTCGAGAAGATAGCCGTGATCAATCGAAGCGATCATATCATCGAGTTTGTCTGTGCCTGCGGTGAAGTAGGTGTTGGTCATACGGGAGTAGACTTTGCGCTCGAAGCTCTCGCGTTTTCCGTTTCCGGTCGGCGTGGTGCCAAGGCGGAGTGCGCTTACGAGATCGCTGATGCCGGTAACGAGTGTACCGTGGTCGATGACCGTGGTGTCGGTGCCGAGCGTTCCCTCATCATCAAAAAGATAACTGCTGACCTGCTGTGCGCCGACTGCTCCGTCGTGCATGGAGGAGAGCTGGGAGGCAACAGGCTTGCCGATATACTCTTTGGCGAGTGCGCGGTTTTTGACAAACATATCCATCTCGACACCGTGGCCGAATGCCTCGTGTGCAATCACGCCGGTGACATCCGGTGCGGTGATGACATCGTACATGCCAGGGATGACCGGATCGGAGTGGAGCTTGTCGTACAGAACGGCGATGATTTCCTCAACAATCGCATCCATCTCATTTAAGATTTCCACGCCTTTCAGGCCGGAGCAGGAACGGTACGACATATTCTGTTTTCCGTTTTCTGTGCCGATTGCGGAAAGGGAGCCCTCCGAGAAAGCGTAGGACTGCATCAGATCCTTTTTGGAGGAGAGGAACAGCTTGTTGACACGGGCGAAGCTGACGGTACTCTGGAATTCCAGAATTCCTTCATGGGCAGCGCCGGCGTTGCAGAGCTTCCGAAGGTGGGAGAGAATCTCCTCTGCGGAGACGGTCTCCGGGTCAATCTCGATTTCATTCTGCATCGTTTTGGTGATGGCTTCTTCCTGCACGAGAGGAGACTCCATCTGCGCGATGCCGAGTGCCTTTAATGCCTGAAATTCGGATTTCAGCGCGGAAGTAATTTCCTCCGCAAGATCTGTGGCATCGGTGAGGTTGTTGAAGGAATATTCGGTGTAGGAACCGTCCTGCCATGCACGGACAACGAAGCCGCGTTCACAGAAGTGATAATCGCTGACGCTGGTCTGATGCATGCTGACGCGGTAGGTCGTACCTTTGACATCGGTGCAGAGCACGCTGACGTAATCAAATTCGCGCTCGAGCAGACGGATCAGTTCCTGAATCTGTGGTTTGATTTCCACAAGATAGGATGACATTGGAACCTGCATAAGTCTGGTGTCCTTTCTGGAGCCTGCCGGAGTGTTCGATAGAGAACCTGCGCCGGGGCTCAAAATAATAGAATCCGGAAAAAATCCCGAACATAGTTTCATTATAGAAGTGGGAAATGGAAAAAGCAATAAAAAAAGGTTGACAAAATGAATTTTGATGATATACTTTGAATATCAAAACATTTGAAAAGAAAAATGTTTGAGAATGAAATAAGCAAGAGGACAGTAAGGTGAAAAACGGCAGAATTGCGGGAACCGGTTCTTACGTACCGGAGACGATATGGAAAAATGAAGATCTGGAAAAGATGGTGGATACGAGCGATATCTGGATCCGGGAGCGGACAGGAATCGGTGCGCGCCACATAGCTGGGGAGGAGACGGTTGCCCAAATGGCAGTAAAGGCGGCGAGAAGAGCGCTGGAAAATGCCGGGATCTGTTCGACAGAACTGGATCTGATTCTCGTCGGAACCTCCTCGTCGGAGAGCATCTTTCCGAATACCGCCTGTCTTGTGCAGGATGAAATCGGTGCCTTCCGTGCCGCCTGTCTCGATGTCAGCGCCGCCTGCACCGGATTTCTTGCGGTGTATGAGCTGGGCCAGCTGTATATCCGGAGCGGCAAGGCAAAAAACGTGCTGCTGATCGGCGCAGATGCCCTGAGCCGCCTGGTGGACTGGCACGACCGTGGAACCTGCATTTTGTTCGGGGACGGCGCGGGAGCCATTGTGCTGACGGCGGAGGAGCAGGAGACAAAAGCGTGCGAAAAGATCCATTCCGATGGAGAAAAAGGCGTGTCGCTGACCTGCGAAAAGGGGACGTATCTGCAGATGGACGGCCGTGCCGTGTTCCAGTTTGCCTTATCCCGCGTGCCGGAAGTCATCCGCGAGGTGCTGAAAGAAGCCGAGGTGCCGGTCGAGGAGATTGATGCGTTTATCCTTCATCAGGCAAACAGCCGCATCATCGACGGCGTGGCAAAACGACTGAAGGCACCGAAAGAAAAATTTCCACGGAATATCGAAGCATACGGCAATACGTGTGCGGCGAGCATTCCGATTCTGCTGGATGAGTGGAACCGGTCCGGCAGAGCCAAAAAAGGACAGAGAATCGTTCTCTCCGGTTTCGGGGCAGGACTGATCTGGGGCGCGGCGTACCTGGAATGGTAAGAAACGCCCATATAAAATAAGAAGAATAAGAAAAAAAGTGAGGACAAAAACATGTTAGAAAAAGTAAAAGAAACCGTAGCAGAAGCACTGGGAGCAGACATCGATACCATCACAGCGGAGACTTCCTTCAAAGAGGATCTCGGAGCAGATTCCCTGGATCTGTTTGAAATGGTCATGTCCCTCGAGGACACCTGCGGCGTGGAAATCCCGACCGAGGATCTGGAAACGATGGTAACTGTCGGTGATGTTGCAGAGTATCTGGAGCAGCACAAAAACTAAGAAAGATCGGGAAGCAGGAGGAAGCGATTCATGATCACAGAAGTGACAAAATTACTCGGGATTCAGTATCCAGTCATTCAGGGCGGCATGGCCTGGGTGGCGGAGCATCATCTGGCAGCGGCAGTTTCCGAGGCCGGCGGCCTTGGCCTCATCGGAGCATCGGCGGCACCGGCAGAGTGGGTTCGGAATGAAATCCGCGAAGCAAAAAAAATGACGGACAAACCGTTCGGCGTCAACATCATGCTGATGAGCCCGTATGCGGATGAGGTGGCAAAAGTGGTTGCCGAGGAAGGCGTAAAAGTCGTTACGACGGGCGCAGGAAATCCGGAGAAATATATGGAACTGTGGAAAAACGCTGGTATCCGCGTCATCCCGGTGGTCGCTTCCGTGGCTCTTGCAAGACGAATGGAGCGCGCAGGCGCAGATGCCGTTGTGGCAGAAGGATGTGAGTCCGGCGGCCATATCGGCGAGACGACAACGATGGCACTCGTTCCGCAGGTGGCAGATGCCGTAAAAATTCCGGTCATTGCGGCCGGTGGAATTGCGGACGGACGCGGCATGGCAGCAGCCTTTATGCTGGGTGCCGAGGCGGTTCAGATGGGAACGCGTTTTGTCGCTTCGAAAGAGGCCGTTGTGCATGAAAATTACAAGCAGCTGGTGATCAAGGCGAAAGATATTGATACCCGCGTGACAGGCCGCACAACCGGTCATCCGGTGCGGGCGATCCGAAATGAGATGACACGCCATTATCTGGAACTGGAAAAAGAGGGAGCTCCGTTCGAAGAGCTGGAAAAACTGACGCTCGGCGGTCTTCGAAGAGCCGTTGTGGACGGCGATGTCAAAACCGGAAGCGTGATGTCCGGTCAGATTGCAGGTATGGTAAAAGACGAGAAAAGCTGCAAAGAAATCATAGAGCAGATGATGAATGAGATGGAAGAACTTCTGAAAGGAGCACCGGCGCGGTTATGAGTAAAACAGCATTTATGTTTCCGGGACAGGGTTCCCAGTGTGTCGGCATGGGCGCGGATTTTTATGAAGCATGTCCGAAAGCGAGAGCCGTCTACGATATGGCATCCGAGCTGATCGGGATTGATATGAAAAAACTCTGTTTTGAGGAAAATGAACATCTGGATCAGACAGAGTTTACCCAGATTGCACTGCTGACAACCGGAATGGCGATGGAGCAGTCCATCCGGGCGTGCGGTCTTACGCCGGATGTGACAGCGGGCCTCAGCCTTGGCGAGTACAACGCGATTGTGTCCGCCGGCGGTATGGAAATGGCGGATGCGATGAAGGTCGTCCGCAGAAGAGGCATCCTGATGGAGGAGGCTGTTCCGGCAGGCGAGGGCGCGATGGCGGCGGTGCTCGGCATGGAAGCTGCAAAAATCGAAGAGATTTTGAGCGGGATTTCCGGCGCCTACATTGCCAATTACAACTGCCCGGGTCAGATTGTCATCACCGGATATGAGGCGGCAGTGGCAGAGGCTTCGGAAAAGTTAAAAGAAGCAGGCGCAAAGCGGGTACTTCCGCTGAACGTAAGCGGCCCGTTCCATTCCCCGATGATGGAATCCGCATCCAAGGGACTGACGGAGGCGCTCGAGGGTGTCGGTTTTATGGAACTCGCGATTCCGTATGTAACGAATGTGACCGGTCAGTATGTGCGTGACATTGCACTGACACGCGGCCTTCTGATCCAGCAGGTGGCATCCGGTGTGCGGTGGCAGCAGAGCATCGAGGCAATGATTGCGGACGGCGTTGATACCTTCGTGGAGATCGGACCGGGAAGAACACTGACCGGCTTTTTAAGAAAAATCAACCGGGATGTAAAAGGTTACAATATCCGCACCTATGAGGAAATGCATCAGGTGTGCGAAACTTTATTATAGATAGTGGATTATGCAGCAGGAGAATGAGATGTTAAGTGGAAAAACAGCAGTAGTAACGGGCGCATCCCGCGGAATCGGGCGTGCGATTGCAGAAAAACTGGCGGCGGAGGGAGCCTTTGTTGTCATCAATTACAATGGTTCAAAAGAGGCGGCCGAAACCGTGCTTGCGGGAATCCGCGCGGCAGGAGGAGACGGCTGCGTGATGCAGTGCAATGTATCGGATTTTGCGGCGTGTGAAGCGTGGATGAAGGAAATTCTTGCTTTGTATGGGAAAATCGATATTCTGGTCAACAACGCGGGCATCACAAAGGACGGCCTTCTGATGGGCATGTCGGAGGAAGCCTTCGACCGTGTCATTGAGACAAACCTCAAGGGAACGTTCAACTGCATCCGCTTTGCGGCACGGCCGATGATCCGTCAGAAGAGCGGCTGCATCATCAACATGGCTTCTGTGGTCGGCGTGGCAGGAAACGCCGGACAGGCAAATTATGCGGCATCGAAAGCAGGTGTGATCGGCCTGACGAAAACAGCGGCACGGGAACTGGCATCCCGCGGCATCCGCGTCAATGCGATTGCGCCGGGCTTTATTGAGACCGATATGACGGAGGTTCTTTCGGATAAAGTGAAAGAAGCATCCGTATCCCAGATTCCGCTTGGCCATTTCGGAAAGCCGGAGGATGTGGCAAACCTGGCCGCATTTCTGGCATCCGAAGCGGCAGCTTACATCACCGGACAGGTGATTCACTGCGACGGCGGCATGGTGATCTAAGAAAAGGAGAGTTGGAATGAAGAGAAGAGTAGTCATCACAGGGCTGGGTGCGGTAACCCCGATTGGAAATACCGTGGAGGAATTCTGGAACGGCGTCCGCAAGGGAGCCTGCGGAATCGGAACGATTACGAAATTTGATACAGCAGAATATAAAGTACATCTGGCAGGCGAGGTCAAAGGCTTCGTGGCAAAAGAACGCATGGATTTCAAGGCGGCAAGACGAATGGGAACTTTCTCCCAGTATGCCGTTGCGGCAGCAAAAGAAGCGTTTGCAGATGCCGGCATTTCCATGGAGAATGAAGATCCGTTCCGCGTCGGCGTTCTGGTGGGCTCCGGCGTCGGTGATCTGAATGCATGCGAGCAGGCGAAAGCCAAAATTGATGCCGGAAATCCGTCCCGCGTCAACCCGTTTACCGTTCCGGTGATGATTGCGAACATGGCGGCGGGAAACGTTGCGATTGCACTCGGCGCGAAAGGAAAATGTACCAGCGTGGTAACGGCGTGTGCGACAGGAACGCACTGCATTGGCGATGCCTTCCGCGCAATTCAGTACAACGACGCGGACATCTGTGTGGCAGGCGGTGCGGAGAGCGCAATTACGCCGGTCGGCGTGGCAGGCTTTTCGGCACTGACCGCACTTTCCGAGTCGGAAGATCCGCTGCGGGCTTCGATTCCGTTTGATAAAGACCGGAACGGTTTCGTCATGGGTGAGGGCGCCGGCATTCTCATACTTGAGGAGCTGGAGCACGCGAAACAGCGCGGCGCGAAGATCTATGCAGAGGTAGTCGGATACGGCGCAACCTGCGATGCGTACCACATTACTTCTCCATTGGAAGATGGAAGCGGTGCGGCACGTGCGATGGAGCTTGCGATGGAAGAAGCGGGAGTAAAACCGGAAGAAGTTACTTATATTAATGCACACGGAACGTCCACACATCACAACGATCTGTTTGAAACGCGTGCGATCCGGAAAGCCTTCGGTGATGCGGCAGACCATGTGCTGGTCAACTCGACGAAATCGATGGTCGGTCATCTGCTCGGCGCGGCAGGCGGTGTGGAAGCTGTTGTCTGTGCGAAATCCATTCAGGACGGCTTCGTGCATCAGACGATTGGAACAAAGGAAGCAGATGCGGAATGCGATCTGAATTACTGCATCGGCGCTCCGGTGGAAACCGATGTGAAACTGGCAATGAGCAATTCCCTTGGTTTTGGCGGCCACAATGCGGTGCTGCTGTTTCAGAAATATGAATAAAGCGGCATCGTGTTCCGGTGCAGAAAGGAAAATAAGATGGAATTAGATCAGATTTTACAGTTGATTGATAAAGTTTCGGATTCTTCGCTGACCGCGTTTGATTACGAGGCTGATGGGATCAAGATTGCCATGGAGCATGGAAAAGCAGCTCCGGTGCAGGTGCAGATGAGCGGGGTTCCATCCGGTGCCGGTCTGCAGATGGCAGAGATGATGGGCGGAGCAAATGGCGTGACAGTGAAAGAAGCAGCCATGCCGGAGAGAAAAGAAACGGCAGGAAAAAATACAACGGCTGAGGAGCACAGTGAAGCAGAAGAAGGCGTTTTTGTGACATCCCCGCTGGTCGGAACATTTTATACAGCTCCGGCAGAGGATGCCGAGCCGTTTGTGAAGGTTGGCGACACCGTGAAAAAGGGACAAGTCGTAGCAATCGTGGAGGCCATGAAGCTGATGAATGAGATCGAGAGTGAAGTGGACGGCGTGATTGCGGAGGTTCTGGTGAAAAACGGCGAGATGGTTGATTACGGAAAACCGCTGTTCCGGGTAAAAGCGTAAAGCCGGGACGAGAAAGGAAGCAGCGAATGAACAGTTTGACAACGAAACAGATTCAGGAGATTATTCCACACAGACATCCGTTTCTGCTGGTGGATTACATAGAAGATTTTGAACCGGGCGAATTCGGTATTGGATACAAATGTGTGACGTACCGCGAGGATTTTTTTGCGGGTCATTTTCCGCAGGAGCCGGTGATGCCGGGCGTGCTGATTATCGAGGCGCTGGCGCAGGTCGGTGCGGTTGCGATTCTTTCTCTTGACGAGAATAAGGGAAAAATTGCATTTTTCGGCGGCATCAACAAGTGCCGCTTTAAGGGAAAAGTGAAACCGGGAGACAAGCTTCGTCTGGAGACGAAAATTATCCGCCACAAGGGACCGATGGGCGTCGGGGAAGCGGTTGCTTCGGTTGACGGCAAGGTGGTCGCGCAGGCGGAACTGACCTTTATGGTGGGGGCAGCACAATGATTCGAAAAGTTTTGATTGCAAACCGTGGGGAGATCGCGGTCCGGATTATCCGGGCATGCCGTGAGATGGGAATTCTCACGGTTGCTGTTTATTCGGAGGCGGACCGGGAGGCACTGCATGCGCAGCTCGCGGATGAGGCGGTGTGCATCGGGCCGGCACCGTCGAAGGACAGTTATTTAAATATGGAACGTATTTTGAGTGCGGCGCTTGTGACGGGGGCGGATGCGGTTCATCCGGGATTTGGATTCCTGTCGGAGAACAGCACGTTTGCGCGGAGATGCCAGGAGTGCCACATTACGTGGATTGGGCCATCTCCTGAGGTGATGGACCGTCTGGGTAATAAGTCTGAGGCGCGAAATACGATGCAGGCAGCCGGTGTGCCGGTGATTCCGGGGACGAAGGAACCTGTTTTTGACTGGGAGACGGGTCTTTCTGAGGCCGACCGGATTGGTTTTCCGGTGATGATTAAGGCGGCGCTTGGAGGCGGCGGCAAGGGTATGCGCATGGCGGAGACGCGCGGGGAGTTCCAGAGTGCGTTTCAGACGGCGCAGAAGGAGGCTAAAAGTTCGTTTGCGGACGGGACGATGTATGTGGAGCGGCTGATTCGTCATCCACGTCATGTGGAGTTTCAGATTATGGCGGACTCGTTCGGGAATGTGATTCATCTGGGGGAGCGGGACTGTTCGATTCAGAGGAATCATCAGAAGATGATTGAGGAGTCGCCTTGTGTGGCGATTGATGACACGCTGCGGGAGCGGATGGGCTCGGCGGCGGTCCGGGCGGCGAAGGCGGCGCATTATGTGAATGCGGGGACGATTGAGTTTCTGCTGGAGCCGGACGGCAATTTTTATTTTATGGAGATGAATACGCGGATTCAGGTGGAGCATCCGGTGACGGAGTGGGTCACGGGGGTGGATCTGATTCAGGAGCAGCTTCGGGTGGCTTCGGGGATGCCGCTGTCGGTGACGCAGGGGGAGGTCCGGCTTTCGGGGCATGCGATTGAGTGCAGGATTAATGCGGAGAATCCGGCGAAGAATTTCAGGCCTTGTCCGGGGAAGATTACGGAGATGCATCTGCCTGGTGGATTTGGAGTACGGGTGGATACGGCGGCGTATGACGGGTATGTGATTCCGGCGTTTTATGATTCGATGCTGGCGAAACTGATTGTGCATGGGAGGACGCGTGAGGAGGCGATTGCGCGGATGAGGAGTGCGCTGGGGGAAGTCGTCATCGAGGGAGTCGACACTAACGTTGATTATTTGTATTCTATTTTAAATGAAGAGGAGTATCTGGCCGGAAGGGCGGATATTGAGTTTGTGGAGCGGTTGACGGAGAGATTGTGAGAGACGGACGCCGCCCGGCAGTACAGCAGAGGGGGACGGCGCGGTTTCAGAGGAAAGAAACACTAAGGCCTCCAGCATTTGCTAAAACTATTTTCAAAAATCCAAAACCCGCTGTCGCTCAGACAGTTAGATTTCTGAAAATAACGCAAATTCTGGAAGCCTAAGTGTTTCTATAGCAATCCCCGAAAATAATGCAAAAAATTCAGCACCGCAGAGCGTGAATTACTGCGTCACAGATTTTCGTCGTACCCCGGTACGCCTTCAAATCTGTTCCTTGCAATTCGCGCTCTGCAGCACTGCCTTTTTTGCATTATTTTCGGGTCTTGCTATAGTTCCTCCTGCAAATGTGCCGTCCCCCTCTGCTGTACTGCCGGGCGGCTGAGATCAGACACACGACTGGGAGAGTGTGGTCAGCGACACCGCGGGGCGGTGCGGCTGGGATGACAGGAGTGAGCGGTGAAGAGAGAATGAATGCCTCGATGGGTGAGGTGTGTGGTTGGAAGATTGTTATGGTGACAATAGAGTGAAAGTGTTATGACGTAAGGAGTGATGGTGGTATGATGCTGGGTAAGTATTTTAAGAAGACGGTGTTTCGGAAGGAGCACACGGCGGATGGGGTGGTGCCGGAGGCGCCGCAGGGGATTTTGAAGAAGTGTAATGCTTGTAAGGGGGCTATTTTTACGGAGGATGTGAAGAGGAATCTTTATATTTGTCCGAAGTGTGGGAATTATTTTCGGGTGCATGCGTATCGGAGGATTGAGTTTCTTCTGGATGATGGGAGTTTTGAGGAATGGGATCAGGGGATGACGGCGGGGAATCCGCTGGGGTTTCCGGGGTATGAAGAGAAGGTGAGGGCTCTGCAGGAGAGAACAGGACTTACGGAGGCTGTTGTGACTGGTAAGGGACGGATCAACGGGATGGAGACGGTGATCGGGGTCTGTGATGGCAGGTTTATGATGGCCAGTATGGGTGAGGCTGTTGGGGAGAAGATTACGCGGGCGGTGGAGAGGGCGACGAAGCTCTCGCTGCCGGTGATTTTGTTTGCGTGCTCGGGAGGGGCGCGGATGCAGGAGGGGATTGTTTCTCTGATGCAGATGGCGAAGACGTCGGCGGCGCTGAAAAGACACAGTGATGCGGGGCTTTTGTATGTGAGTGTGCTGACGGACCCGACGACGGGCGGCGTGACGGCGAGCTGGGCGATGCTGGGGGATATTATTCTGGCGGAGCCGCATGCGCTGATCGGGTTTGCGGGACCGAGGGTTATTGAGCAGACAATAGGACAGAAACTGCCGAAAGGGTTCCAGCGGGCGGAGTTTCTGGTGGAGCATGGGTTTGTGGATCGGATTCTGCCAAGAGAAGAGGCGAAAGAGGTGCTGGCGGAGATTCTGCGGATGCATGGGAAGCGTGCGGAAGGTATGGCATCGGGCGGTGGCGATTTGATGAAGAATTCTGTGCCGGAAGAAAACGGGAAGGAACTGCAGAAAGAAGAGACTGCGGCAGAAAGCGTGAAGGCGCTGGCAGAAGAAACTGAAAATACGGAAACTTCCAGGGACGGACAGGAAAAATTGCTTCGGGGAGAAAAAGAAGAGACGGAGTGGGAGAATCTGCGGAAATCGTCGGCCTGGGATTGTGTGCAGAAAGCGCGGAAAAAAGACCGGCCGGTCGGAGGGGATTATATTCGGGAGCTGTTTCCGGATTTTATCGAGTTCCACGGCGACCGGCTGTATGGCGATGATGCGGCGATCATCGGTGGTATTGCGTCGTTTGACGGCACACCGGTCACGGTCATCGCCGAGGCGAAAGGCGCGGATACGAAAGAAAACATCCGCCGCAATTTCGGCATGCCGTCCCCGGAGGGCTACCGCAAAGCCCTGCGTCTGATGAAACAGGCCGAAAAATTCCACCGCCCGGTCATCTGCCTCGTAGACACCCCAGGTGCTTTCTGCGGAATGGAAGCCGAAGAACGCGGCCAGGGCGAGGCGATTGCGCGGAATCTGTATGAAATGTCATCCTTAAAAACCCCAGTCCTTACCATCGTCATCTCCGAAGGCGGCAGCGGCGGCGCCCTGGCACTCGCCGTGGCGGATGAAGTGTGGATGATGCAGAATGCCATCTACTCCATCCTGTCGCCGGAGGGATTTGCAAGTATTCTATGGAAAGACGGCAAACGCGCGCCGGAGGCCGCCGAGGTGATGAAGCTGACGGCGAGGGATCTGAAAGAGCTTGAAATCATAGAAGAGATTGTGGCGGAACCGGAAGAGTTTACGGTGGAGACATTACCTGCGGTTTGTGGAGATCTGAGAAGGAAGATTCTGAAATTTATGGGGAAATATGCGGAGATGGATGCGGAAAAGCTGGTAGAGGAGAGGTATCGGAGATTCCGGGAGATCTGAAAAAAGAAAATAGTTACCGATCCATTTTATATAAAATATAATTGAGTTCAAAAATAATCATCTGTTTTTACAGCAGGTGATTATTTTTATATACAATTAGCAGTAGTTAGGTTAATATATTTTTAAGAACAAAGGAACCGTAGAAGAGAACCTGCGCATGCGGAACTGATGGAACAGAACGGCGCATACCGTCATCTGTACGACAGCCAGATGGTACTGGAAAACTATGGAAAGGGGAATGCATGATGAACGAGAAGAAAAATACAGCAAAACGCAGAAGCGCCCTCCGGATTATGGGAAGCCTGATCGGGCTTGTGAAGCCATTGCTTCATATTATGGAGGCGGCGAAGAAGGCGTCCATACATGATTTCATCATGACACTGCCAAACGGCTACGACACCGAAGTCGGAGAACTCGGCGATACGCTGTCCGGCGGAGAAAAACAGCGGATCGGTATCGCGCGGGCATTCCTGCATGACGCATCCATGATCCTGCTGGACGAGCCGACATCGAATCTTGATTCCTTAAATGAAGGAATTATTCTGAAATCCCTGAAAGAATCGGCAGAAGAGAAAACCATTGTGCTCGTATCGCACAGAGTGTCCACGATGAACGTCGCGAATGTGGTATATGAGATGGAAAATGGCCGGATTTCCTGATTTTATGGCACTTGACAGAGAAAAGATGATGTGCTACACTAACAGTCGTTAAAGAAAAGACAATTAAATATCGATGTGTAAGGTGTCGGACATACGTGTCCGGTGAAAAGGGAAGCAGGTGTGAATCCTGCACGAACTCGTCACCGTATTTTGCAAGCAGGGGAATGATCCACTGGGAAACCGGGAAGGAGACCGATGCGCTGGAGTCAAATCCTGAAGCAATGAGCCGGGAGACCTGCCTTTCGCAGTACAGGAACGTTACGTTCGTGTCACGAGGAACTGGCAGTACAAAACAGGAAAGCGGACATTTGCCCCACAGCGGGTGAGATGGTTTTCTGTGTGATGAAAATACTGGAAGC
>ERZ840057.1231-NODE-1231-length-22551-cov-25.844950_pt1 | contig 22551 bp, 17 predicted proteins | sample MGYA00519907_ERZ840057 | MGnify/ENA primary metagenome ERZ840057 (study PRJEB31850, sample SAMEA3708862) | human gut metagenome | biome: human gut; feature: human-associated habitat; material: faeces | place: China | collected 2014 ...
CCTTCTGGTCGATGCGGTTCTCCTGACGGCTGATCTCCGCACGGCGCTGCTTGATTTCCTTGTCGGCCTCTGCCTTCTGGGCATCGACCTCGGCTTTCAGACGGAAAGCCTCGTCCTTTGCTTCCAGAACCGCTTCCTTGCGCTTCTGGTCGGCGGTCTTGATCGCCTCGTTCACCAGCCGGGTAGCCTCGGCCTCGGCGCTGCCGATCTGGGCTTCGGCAGTCTTTTTACGGTTGTTGTAACCAATAAAATAGCCCGCAGCCACACCGACAACAGCAACGATCAAGGCCACGATCACTCCGATCGCGGTCATTGCGTTCACTCTCCTTTGTTTCAATTCAATGCAAAATTAAAAGCAGGAGACGCTGCGCAGCAGGACACGGGCAATGATATAGAAAGAGCTTTCAATGCAAAAAGTGACACCAAAACCATACGCACCACCCAAAACCGGCGGCACGGGCAAAAGCATACGGCTTTTCTCTTTACGGTTCCATTTTATATCAAACAGGCACGCTTTGCCTGAAACGGGTACAGGGTCACACTGAAACCTGCGTACAGCGTCTTTGATTCCATACTACTAAATATAGTACGAAACATTTGCCCGCTTGTCAAGAGGAAAACCCTGCCCGCAGAACATTTTGTGCAGAAAAACAAAAATAAGATGGCTGCGGCAGGCACCCCCTCAGTCATCGCTGCGCGATGACTGAGGGGGTGCTCTCCTTCAAACCAAAAAGGCTGCCCCGGAGAACGGAGCAACCCTTCTGGTTTATGATGAAAAGAAGAAAATGAAGGAGAATGTCTTATTATTTGGCGGCTTTTTCGCCCTCCGGGAAGATGATCTTATTCACAAAGAAGAAGATGACCATGGAGATGCCGCCGTTGAGCACGGTGGTGCCGATGTTGTAGATGAAGTCCGGTACCAGCAGACCGGCCACCGCCACCCAGATGCAGTTGATGGAGTTGACGATGCAGGTGATGATGCAGAAGGCCAGCACATACCAGCCGATCTGTTTTGCCAGATTGCCCTTGCTGCGGAACACAAAATTGCGCTGGATGGGGAAGTTGATGCACTCGCCGATGACCATGGCGATCATGTAAGCGCAGAAGTAGGGCAGACCGCCGTGGGCGGCATCGTAGCCGAGGATGTTCCACTTGAAGGTCTCGCCGAACAGGGTGATATCGATGCCCGGCCAGCCGAAATCCACCACCGGCAGGCTGGCAAAGGCCTTGGGCAGGAATTGCAGCAGCAGATACTTGAACACCGTGATAAGGTTGGATACAATGACGAACAGGCCGCCCTCGCGCACCCACTTGGCAGCGGCGGGGTGCTTTGCCGCGAAGTTATTCCAGAAATTCATAGCCTGCTTCCTTTCAGCTGTTTTTCAGGCGCTCTTCCATGCGGCTGTTCAGCACGATGTTCTTCACAGCTTCCACGATCACCCGCACAAGGCCGATGACCCAGAAGCCCCGCAGCTCCATCACGATGCCGTCCACCATGCCCATGCTGATGGCGCCGTTGGTCATTTTGGCCAGCGCCCGCAGGGGCATATTGTACTGGAACAGGATGTTCAGGTCAGGCTTGCCCTTTTTGATGCTGCGGCGCAGCAGGGTGCCCAGCACGGCAGCCGCCAGCCAGCCGATGGGGCTGCGTCCGTGTCCCATCTCGCCCAGCGTCATGTTGCGGTCGATGTGCACCTTGTTCTCCGGGATAGCGTGCCCCAGCAGCGCTTCGAATTCATCATCCGGTACATTCTGGATATTGGCTGTGCAGTAATGACCCAGCTTTTTGCCCGCGTAGGGGTCGGGTGCGCCGGTGCCCGCCACCGTGACGGCGGCAGTCAGACGGATATCGGCGCTGGAAGCGCCCACCAGCAGCTGATAGCTGCCGCCCTCCACCTCCCAGCGGTCGGTCTTGACATTCCAGTAGCGGAACGCCTTATCGTCCAGCGGGATGGTGACGGTCTTGCTCTCTCCGGCTTCCAGCTGCACCTTGGCAAAGCCCTTCAGCTCCTTGACGGGGCGGAAAACTTTTGCATCCGGCTTTGCCACATAGAGCTGCACCACCTCGGCACCGGCACAGCTGCCGGTGTTGGTGACAGTCAGGGTCACGCCGGTTTCGTCTGCTTTCAGGTCACTGTACGCAAAGCTGGTATAGCTCAGGCCGTAGCCGAAGGGGAAGGCGGTGGGCACACCGGCGGTGTCGTAGTAGCGGTAGCCCACATACAGACCCTCGCGGTACTCCACAGTGGGGCCGTCGCCGCCGAAATGCTCCTTTGCGGGGGTGTCGGCGTAGCTGCGCGCCCAAGTCTCCGCCAGCTTGCCGCAGGGGTTCTGCGCGCCGGTGAGCACCTCGACCAGTGCGCCCGCACCGGCCTGACCGCCCAAGCAGCCGTAGACCAGCGCCTTGCAGTCCTTGACCCAATCGCTTTCCAGCGAGGAGCCCGCACTCAGCAGCACCACCACGTTGGGGTTTGCCGCCGCCACAGCCGCCAGCAGTTCCAGCTGGTTTTCGGCCAGCTTCATGTCGGCGCGGTCGATGCCCTCGCTCTCCTTGATCTCGTCCAGACCCATGCACAGCAGCACCACATCGGCGTTCTTTGCCAGCAGCACCGCCTCGGCCTTCAGTGCCTCGTCGGGCTTGCCCTGCCGGTCAAAGCCCTTGGCGTAGCCGACGCTGTTCAGGCCGCTCTCGGCAAGGCAATCCAAGAAGGAATCCACCTTGATGGAGTTGACGGCGCTGGAGCCTGCACCCTGATAGCGGGGGGTCTCGGCAAAGTCGCCGATGACCGCCACCTTTTCCCCCTTTGCAAGGGGCAGCAGGCTGTTTTCGTTCTTCAGCAGCACGATGCTCTGGGCAGCAGCCCGGCGTGCCAGTGCGTGGTGGACGTCGGCATCGAACTTGCCGGGTGCGGCGTCCACCGCCGCCTTGGTGGTGAACACCAGTTCCAGCAGCTCCTCCAGCCGGGCGTCCACGTCCGCTTCGGTGATCTTGCCGGTCTGCACCGCCTTCATCAGCTCCCGGATGGCGTCCCCGCCGGGGGCGGGCATTTCCAGCGTAGAGCCGTTCTTTACGCCGAGGGCGTGGTCATTGCTGCCGCCCCAGTCGGTGACCACTGCGCCGTCAAAGCCCCAGTCCCTGCGCAGGATATCCATGAGCAGGTGGGCGTTCTCGTTGGCGTAGGTGCCGTTGACAAGGTTATAGGCGGACATGATGGTCTTGGGCTGCGCCTCCTTGACCACCATCTCGAAGCTGGTCAGGTAGATCTCCCGCAGGGTGCGCTCGTCCACGATGGAATCCGAGGCCATGCGGCGCAGCTCCTGACTGTTCACGGCAAAGTGCTTGGGGCAGGCGGCAATGCCGTTTTTCTGGATGCCGCGGACGTAGGCCGCCGCCATTTTACCGGCAAGGTAGGGGTCCTCCGAGAAATACTCGAAGTTGCGGCCGCACAGGGGGCTGCGCTTGATGTTCAGGCCGGGGCCCAGCAGCACCGACACGCCCTGTGCCGCTGCTTCTTCGCCCATGGCTGCGCCCACAGCCTCGCCCAGTGCCGGGTCCCAGCTGTTGGCCACGGTAGCCGAGGTGGGGAAGCAGGTGGCGGGCACACTGGGGTTCAGGCCCAGATGGTCAGCTGCGCCCGCCTGCTTGCGCACGCCGTTGGGGCCGTCCGACAGGGTAATGGCCGGGATGCCCTTGCCCGGCAGCGCCCGGGTGGTGAACACCGTGCCGCCGCTCAGCAGGGCGCATTTTTGTTCCAGGCTCAGTTTTGCAATAATATCCTGATGTTTCACGGGGAAATCTCCTTTCAGTAGAAACGGTATTGCCTTTGGAAACAGGACCACGCATAAGGAGAAGAAGCGTGATTCTGTTTCCAAAAGGGAACACGGCTGCGGGCCGTAACTGCCGTGCAGCCGTGTTCCGGGATTAGAAGGAAGACAGTTTTGATTACGGGTCAGTACTTATGCCTTACTCACATCCGCACCTGCATTGGTATTAGCCAGCGTTTTATTATACTTGCGGCGGCGAAGAATCACCACAACACCTGCCAGAACCAACACATAGACAATCACACTGCCTACCAGTGCAGGCGTGCGCCACATAGGCACAGGCGCATCTACATCTACACCGTAGCTATTCGCCAGCGTATACAGATACTGATGTGCAGCTTCGCGCATCTTCAGCTGACCGGTAGCAGTCTGGCTCAGGTTATCGAAGGTCTTAGTGCCCCAGCCAAACAGCAGATTGGTACCACCTGCCAAGACAGCTTTTTCAATATCCATAAAGCCATGCTCCTCGTTGTTATCCGTAATCACAGTGCCAATAAAGCCCCATTCATTACGCAGAACATTGGTCAGTAGTGCAGTACTTGCACCGGCCCAAGTAGTACCAATATTATTGTAGGAAGACATCACAGCCGTGCTGCCGCCTTCCTTCACAGCCTTTTCAAACGGCATGAAGTAAATTTCACGCATTGCCTGCTCATCGGCCCAGGTGCACAGACCATAATGACGCCAGGTTTCACGCTCATTCAGCGCAAAATGCTTAATGTAGCAGTACATACCATTTTTCTCTGCCGCACCAACCGTAGCAGCGGACATGGAACCAGAAAGGAAGCCATCCTCAGAATAGTACTCAAAGTTACGGCCAGCAAATGCATTGCGGTGGGTATTAGCACCAGGTGCATACCAGCCGGAAATATTCCACGCCTTTCCTTCCTGCGAGATTGCATCGCCAAATTCAGAAGCCAGGTCTACATTCCAAGTAGCCGCCAGCAGAACTTCTGCCGGATAAGTAACCGTCTTATATGTGCAGGTCCCCATAAAGGCATCGAACACATAACTCAGAGCGGCAGGTCCGTCCATTTCATAAGTCTGTCCCTTACCGATATTATCAACTGCTGCGCTTCCCCAGCCATCTGCGCCCAGCAGTTTGTACATATCATCAAGGGTCAGCTGATCCAGCAGCTTATCCCACTGTGCATCATCATAGGCAAGGCCTTCCATGTCTTTCAGAGTAAGGCCATTCTTTGCACCAAAGGTCGGCGCAGTGTCATCTGCATCCACATAGCTATCATCCACTACCAGCGCATTGTTGAAGGCTTCCAGCTGTTCAGCAGTTGCTTCCTTGCTGGTACCGGGAACGATCTGCCAAGTGTCACGGTTGAGGTAAGCCACATCACCAGCTGCATCATCAAACTGATTTGTTGCTACCACTTCGTCCGAAGAGCGCTTGCCGACATACTTGCAGTTTTCCACACCACTGCCAAACGCACTGTCCTGGAACACTTCATTCTCAGCAACCTTGCAGGTCATGGTCAGATTATCTTTCACCGTATGAGAATCCGTACGCAGAGAAATCTGATACTCGCCAGCTTCCAGCACGTAGGAACCGGTAGAAGTGTAGTACTTCTGTGCATCATAAGAAGCCATCTGCTCTACCGGCATAGAAATCGTAACCGTTTCCGTTTCGCCCGGCTGCAATTCCTTCGTTTTTGCAAAGCCGCCCAGTACTTCGCCAGCCTTCTGCAAGCCGCTGCCGCCTTCAGCTGCACTGTAATAGGGCGCACTGTAATACAGTTCCACAACATCTTTGCCAGCCACATTGCCAGTATTGGTAACTTTGACATTCCACTCCAGCGTATCCTGTGCGGTAACGGTAGTCGGAATCGTGTTTTCCAGTTCCCAGTCAAAGCTTGTGTAGCTCAAGCCATAGCCAAAGGGGAACTGCACTACATCATTGTAGGAAAGTCCCGTCAGATTTTCTCCTTCACGGGTAGTGTAATCGTAGCTTTCACGGGTTTCGTAATAACGATATCCCACATAAATGCCTTCCTGATACTCTACAAGGTAGGCAGGATGACTTTCGAAGTTTTTGAAGCAGTCCTTAGAGTTGGTATACTCAAAGGTATCAAAGTTGTAGTAAGAAGGGGTCGTTTCTACTGCATAAGGGTAGATATCCGGCAGACGGCCAGAGGGGTTGACTGCGCCCGTCAGAATGTTGACAATTCCAATCGTGCCCACATCACCGGGATCACCGATCCAGAGGGCTGCATCAACGCCTTCATCATTCAGGAAGCCCAGTTCCATGGCATTGCCCGAATTGATCAGAACGATAACATTATCAAATGTCGCTTCTGCCTGTTCCAGCAAAGACTGTTCCGCGCTGTTCAGTTCCAGATAATGCTTGCTCTGATCCGGTGCATACGAGGTATTTTCAGCCATCGAAGTGGGCAGGTCATTGCCTTCACCGCCCTTGCGGGAGAACACGACCACAGCAGTATCCGAAAAATCCTTCATTGCTTCAAATGAGCAGTCTCCAGTATACTGGTACTCCACACCCATGTTCTTAGCCAATTCCTCGGTTGCAGGCAGTTCCGGGATGGAAAAATCAACAGAGAATGTATTTCCGCCTTCGTTGTTTTTGGGTCTGTAGAGATTGACCAGATTTTGATTCACTTCAAAACCTGCATCCGTAAAGGCTTTTACAAAATCTGTCCGGTTTGCAGTGTAGCTGCTGCCACCGGAACCCGTACCGCCATAAACCGGATTTGCGGAAGCATAGCCCAGAAGATTGATTTTTCGGTTTGTTCCTGCCAACGGCAGAGCGCCGTCATTTTTCAGAAGGACCGCGCCTTCCTCCTCGATTTTCTGAGCCACTGACAAACCATTTGCATAAGATGTTTTTTGCAATTCCGGGTCTCCATTCTGGCCAGGGAATGCCTTGTCCAGAGAACTAGGAAACACACCAAACATTGCTACATCTGCCACTATTCCAACTGCCAGTAAGAGTGCTGTAACAGCTGTCAGCAACTTTGTGGGCTTTTTGTTGTTCGGATCGCGCTTCATTGTGTTGTCTCCTCCATATTCTTTTATATTTTTTGGGCCGTACCCAACTGTGACCCATTATAACGGATATTTGCGCATCGTTATCATCTTTTGCACAATCTGTCGTTTTGGATACACAGTTTGCAAAAGTTACAATAAATTTTCAATTTTTATTGTGCTAATACACAAATATTGCAACATTGTATTTGTGCACCCTGCCAGACAACAAAAAACGGCAGGGGATACCTGCCGTAAAAATTATTTGTTTTTGGGCAGCGGAAATAAGATCCGCAGGGTGCACCAGTTGTTTTCCCAGTGCATCGTCATGCTGCCGCCGTGCTGCCCAACGGTGGTGCGGACGCTTTTCAGGTCCGACCCCTGCTTTGGCAGACCGTCCGCATCCAGCGCCGGGGCGGTCTCTGTATAGTGCTCGAACCGCAGCATGGCAAAGCCGCCCTGACTGTACACCGCCACCTTGATGAGCCGCTTTTCGGGGTCCGGTTCGGCGCGCACGGCGGCAATGGCGTTGTCCAGCGCCACGCCCACGATGGTGCACAGCTCCCGGATGGTGAGAAAGCCCAGCATCCTGCCGTCCGCCACGCTGGTGATGGTGATATTCTCCTGCTGGCATTCCATGGTCTTGGCGGTGAGCAGGGTATCCAGCACCGGGTTGCCGGTCTTGTTCTCAGCCTCGTACTGGCGGATGTTCTGCTCCATGGCGGCAATGGCGGCGTTCTGCTTGGTCTGGTCCTGCTCCTCCCGGATGCGGGCAAGCTGGACTTTCAGTTCATGGTACCGCCGGTTGATGAGGTTGATGCCCTCCTTGCTGCGCTTGTACTGCTCGTACTGGCGGTGCAACACCTCGTCCATGGCGGCAAGCTCGCTGTGCAAAGCGTTCTCCTGCAGCTGCTCGTGCTGCACAGATAAGATCAGCACGCCGGAAAAATCCACCAGTGTGCGGATGGAAAAAATGCTCATGTTGATCTCGCTGCCGGGCAGAAAGCCCAGATTGCTCACCGCAAAGGCAGTCAGCGCCAACATGACCGCCGTCAGGGCGGCGCTGCCGCCGATCTGTAAGTGCCCGGCGGGCTGGGGACGGCGGTGCTGCAGATAGCACATAATGCCGAACAGCGTCCCATACACCAGCGCCAGCAGCAGCAAAGACAGCGGCTCCCATGGGCCGCGGGCGGGCCAGAGGGCGCAGTGCAGCTGCCACTCCACGCTGGCGGCAAGCTCTGCCAGAATAAACGCCCGGGCGCAGTGATACCCGGCTTCCAGCAGGGTGATGCTCCACACACCCCATAAATATAAGTAAGAAAGCCCGATGGCCGCTGCCATGCAGGGGATCCAGAGCCCGCCGGGCACGTTGCCCGTCAGCCCCAGAAAGGCCGACAGCACCGCCGCCCACAGCAGGGTGATGCCCCCGGTGACCGCCCTGGAAAAGCGGGGCGCAAGCGCCGGGGTGAACAGCAGCACCGCCAGACACTCGGCAAGGGCGGTGTACAGCCGGGGGATATCCGGCAGCGCGGTCATGAGCCTTCACCTCCGATGTAGTCGGTCAGTGCGGCAAGAAAAGCCTTACGCTTGGGGCGGCTGACCTGCAGCTCGCAGGGGCCCACCTGCACGGTGCTCTGCCGCAGCTCCCGCACCTGTGCCAGATTGACAAGGTAGCCGCTGTTGCAGCGGGCAAAGGGGCAGTCTGCCAGCTTTTCCTCAAAGGCCTTGAGGGCGCCGGGGGCGGAAAAATCGCCCTCGTCGGTGTAAAAGTGCACCCGGTGACCCTCGCTTTCCAGATAATAGATGCTTGCGGTGTCCAGCCGGCGCAGCCCGCCCTCCACCGGCACGGTCAGGTAGTGCTTTGCCCGCTTTTCCAGCCGGGCAACCGCCTTGAGCAGCTGCTGCGAAAAGGCAAAGTAGGGCACCGGCTTCAGCACATAGTCCAGCGCTCCCACCGAGTAGCCCCGGATGGCGTACTGCGCCATATTGGTAATGAAGATCAGGATGACGTCTGCATCCATCTGCCGGATGCGCTCTGCCGTGGTCATGCCGTCCAGATGCTTCATCTCCACATCCAGAAAAATAATATCGTAGACCGCGCGGTAATCCTCCAGAATATCCACGCCGTCCGCAAAGACCGTCACTTCAAACTCTGTCCCGTACTGCCGGGTATACCGCCGGACATACTCCTGCAATACCCCCTGTACCTCCGCGTCGTCCTCTACGATCGCCACCCGGATCATGACCACACCTCCCTTACCACACCTTTGTGGAACTGTTACGGCTCTATTATAGCGCAATCCCGCCGGGTTTGCCAAGGGGGCACTCCGCAACAAAGGGCAGGGCGGCCCACAGGCCGCCCTGCCCTTTGTATTGAGTTCCCTTACGCTCACGCCCAGTTCTTCCGGCCGTAGCGGGTGGTCAGCTGGCAGATCTCTTTCTGGAGTTTCTTGGTCAGCTGGGTCTTTTTCAGCCGCCAGCGCCAGTTCTGGCCTACGGTGGAGGGCTTATTGATGCGGGCGGCGTTATCCAGCCCCAGCCAGTCCTGCATGGGGATGGTCAGCATGTGATGCAGACCGAAGGGCAGCAGCAGACGCTCCAGCGTACCATAGATGAACGGAGCCAGAATGGGAGAAGTCTCGGAAGAGTTGGCGATCCAGATGCCGAAGTTATTGATGCCGGTCTGCACCACAGGCCAGAACAGCGACAGCACGATGGAAATGACCACCGAGTAGACAGCGTAAAAAACGCTGCATCCTCCGGGGGTATTTTTATGCCCCAAAAGGCACAAAAGAATGCCCGCCCACCTGTGGAAAACCACGGTGAGCGGGCATTTTGCGTTTTATTGTTTGTGCCGCTGTAAAAGCGTTCAGAGGGCGGCGGTCTGGGGTACCAGCCGGAAGAGCATTACGGGCAGCTCGCTGTTTGCAAAATCCAGCGTATAGATGAGCTTTCCGCGCTCTGTTTCAAACGGCATCTCGGCCTGTGTGCCGTCCGGGGCAATGCGCACAAGCTTTTTGCCTTCCAGCAGTCCGGCGGGCAGCGCGAGCCTTACCCGACCGGTGGGCTGCGTCAGGCTGCCTGCGGTTTCAAAGGCCACACTCAGGTATTCCCCATTCGTCCGTGCGGTCACATCCTCCGCAGAAAGACTGCCGCTGTTAGCCCACGCCGTTGCGGCTTCGATCATTTCCAGCTGCGCGGCGTTTTCTGCCTGCCCGCACACGGGGCAGAAGGTCAGCGTTTTGCCTTCCGCAGTGCGGAAAGTAAACTTCCGGCAATCCGTGCTGCCAGTGTGCGCACAGCCATCTCGCAGACAATCGGCGCTCTGAGAGCCGGTTCCGTTCGGGGACCATGCACCGAACTGGTGTCCCAGCTTATCGGTCGGGTCTGCGGTGTAGCTGTCTTTGCAGCGGGAGCAGGTAAAAACAGTATAGCCGTCTGCTTCACAGGTAGGCTCTACGGTAACAGCCTGATAATCGTGGTTCAGCGCGGGCAGTTCCGCATAGGTGGTATAGTCACAACGAGAGCAGGTTTTGTAAGCATCCCAGCCGATTTCCGTACAGGTGGGGGCTTTTGCTTCGTGATGCACCAGATCATGGTTCAGTGCGGACAGCTCCACATAGGTGGTATAGTCGCAGCGGGAGCAGGTATCGTAAGCCCAGCCCTTTTCTGTGCAGGTGGGGGCTTGCGCTACGTGACGCACCAAATCATGGTTCAGTGCGGGCAGCTCTTTGCGGGTGGTATAGCCGCAGCGGATGCAGCGGTCGTAAGTGTCCCAGCCGATTTCCGTACAAGTGGGGGCTTTTGCTGCGTGCTGCACCAGATCATGGTTATTTGGGTCTTTTTCGCCGTATTCCCCACCACACGCCTCACAGACCGCTTTGGCGGTGCAGGTTGCTGTGCCACCGAAACAGCTTGCAGTATCAACTTCGGAGCAGTAGTTCATGCAGCTGCGGATGTGTGTGCCGTTGCCGGCGGATGACCACTTGCCCCATGCGTGACCGCCGTAGTAACTCCCTCCGCAAGTTTCGCACATTCCCAGACTGTCGCAGGCCGCGTAGCCGCCGCTGCAGGGTGCGGTCTCTTTTGCGTCGCAGTTGCTGCGCGTGCATCTGCGGGTGTGCGTGTTCGTGCCGTCGTAGTTAGGCGTCCACGCGCCCCAGTCGTGACCGAGAATGCCGTATTTCGCGCCGCATTTTTCACAGGTTTTGCCTGTGGTGCAGGTGGGAGTTTCGGTACCGCCGGTATGTACCTGTAAAAGCGTAACATTGCCATCGTTGTGGCAGGACTGGCATGCATCTACACAAACCTTATGATAGGTCGAATCATATTTTTCGTATCTGCGGACCTCACGTTCTTCCCTAATCCCACAGCGTGAGCAGTACACCGGGACTGTTTCTGCCGCCGCTTTTAACACGATCCCCGGTATCAGGCACACCATTGCCAGCACCGTCAAACACCGGATCAGCCATTTTTTCATGTTACTCCCTCCTTGTCATCAAACCTTGTTATCCTTTCAGATCAAACTGCACGGACAGCGATGCAAGCACGGCATCTACCACCTTCCGCGCCTGGGCAAGCATATCGATCTCCGCCACAAACGCGATGACCTGCTCGCGCTCCTGCGCGGGGACCTGCAGCGCACTCAGGCTCATGCTCAGGAACCGCCGTATTTTGCGCTCCAGCGTAAAGTAGGGGTCGCACCGCCGTGCCATGTAGCCGCGCATCATGCCAGCCGTGCCCAGCTCCATCTCGTAGAAATCGCACTCGGCACACCCGGGCAGATACGCGCTGAACGCCGCCTGCAGCTCGGCCGTGGTGCTGCGGTGGATGATCTCCGCCGTAGCGGGGAAGGTGTACGCCTCCACATAGATATCCCGCAGATTCTCGCTCAGCTCGCTCAGCGCCAGCTGCAAAGCCGTCTCCACCGCGTAGAGGTACACCGGCGAGGGGGCGTTTGCCGCCAGCGGCCTTACCGCGCCGAACTGCCTGCTGAACATCATGCCGATCAGCTCGGTCAGCACGCCGTCCTTGGTGCGGAAAATATTCTGGAACGACCCGGCAGAAACATCTGCTTCCTTTAAAATTTCTGCAACCTTGGTGTTCGTGTAGCCTTTTTCCAGAAAAAGCCGGACACAGGCGGTCAGGATCCGCCGTTTTGCTTCCTTGCTGTCGTATCTGCGCGCCATTGGAAATCATCCTTTTCTATGATTGGTTTCTGACCCAATTATATATTGATTTGAGAATTGCGTCAAGTAAACTTTTAAGGGCGTATTTTGGGCAGTTTGACGAGGGAGAGCTTTCTGCGGGTGCGCATCCGGGCAAAACAAAGCGCAATGGACATTGCTGTTATCCGCTGCCGCAGCCAGACAGTTCGCGGCAGCAAAAAAGAGGCCACCGATCGGGGTGACCTCTTTTCAGCATATTTTCAGCGTAAATCCCGCAGCAGCCGAACCCACCATCTCCATGACGGCTCTTTTGGAGTTGCTCTTTGCGTAAGATAGCAAGATAAATCTTATTTCTGACAGAAAGAGCCGAACCCGTGCAACGAGTCCGGCCCTTTCTGTGCTTTGGTTGGATCTTAAGCAAAGTTATGGTAAATGAAGAAGTTGGCTTTGGGAGTTTACAGCAGGCTCAGTGCTTCCTCGTCTGCCACAAGGATGCAGTCCGGATGCAGCTGCAGGATGCTGCCGGGGCAGGCAGGGGTCACAGGGCCGGTCACGGCGTCCTTGACGGCCTGTGCCTTGGCTTTACCGTTGGCTACCACCAGCACCTTGCGTGCCTGCATGATGGTCTTGATGCCCATGGTGTATGCCTGTTTGGGGACAAGGGCCTCGTTGCCGTCAAAGAAGCGCTTGTTGGCTTCGATGGTAGTGGGCGCAAGGTCGATGCAGTGGGTCTCCAGCTCAAAGGCTTCGCCCGGCTCATTGAAGCCGATATGACCATTGGGGCCGATGCCCAGCAGCTGCAGATCGATGCCGCCCAGCTTGTGGATGATACCGTTGTAACGGGCACACTCGGCGGCGGTGTCCAGATTGGTGCCGTCCGGCAGGTTGGTCTTGGCCGGGTCGATATTCACCTTGCTGAACAGGTTCTCGTTCATGAAATACCAGTAGCTCTGGGGGTGCTCCTTGGGCAGGCCGCGGTACTCATCCAGATTGACAGTAGTGACCTCGGAGAAATCCAAATCGCCTTTGTTGTACCAGTCCACCAGTTGGGCATAAGTGCCCACCGGGGTGCCGCCGGTGGCAAGACCCAGTACACAGTCCGGCTTCATGATGACCTGTGCGGAGATGATGTTGGCCGCTTTGCGGGACATATCCTGATAATCTTTTGCGCGGATGATCTTCATAATAATGCTCCTTTTATAGTACCGTTACGCCTGCGTTCCGGCAGGCCTGTAAAAATTCTACGGGCAGCTTTCCGTCCGAGATCACAATATCAATATCGGACAGCTCGCAGATGTGGAATGTGCTTTTCAGTCCGATCTTGGAGGAATCCAGCAGCACGGCTTTCTGCTCACAGCGGCGGAGCACGGTCTGCTTGAGCCGTGCTTCATCCTCCACGCCGCAGGTAAAACCGGTTTCCGGGCTGTAACTGGTCACGCCCAGCAGCAGCAGATCAAAGTTGATGCCCTCCATCGTCTGGATGCTCTGTGCACCGCAGACGCTCATGCTGAACCGGTTCAGGCTGCCGCCCGGCAGGGACACATGGGGCTTTTCCAGCTTTGCCAGCTCCATGGCGCAGCTCAGGCCGCTGGTGTAGATGAGCATGGGCTGATCCGGGATGCACCGGGCCACTGCTGTGGCGGTGCTGCCGGAATCCAGAAACAGGGTGGTGTTGGGGCGCAGCAGAGCAATGGCTTTTTCGGCAATGATCTGCTTTGCTTCGGCATTGCGGGCGGCACGGCGGCTCAGCAGGTCGTCTGTGCCTACCACCTGCTCCACCGACTTGACACCGCCATGCACCCGCACCACACGGCGGGCTTCATCCAGTGCTTTCAGGTCGGTGCGCAGGGTCATTTCCGAAACGGAAGGGAAAGCTTCCTTGAGCTGGGCAAAGCTAATGCTGCCTTTGCGGTTCACCAGCTCCACGATTTGATTGCGGCGTTGTTCCATGGGGGATTCCTCCTGTCTGCGTTTGTCCTGTCCCATGGCACGTTCTGCTTAGTCCTCCGGGTTGAAGTTTGCCAGCAGATATTCCTCTGCTTCCGGGCACCACAGGCCGTTGTGGGCATCCACGATGTCAGCCAGTGCGGTATAGCGGGGGTCGTTGTCCTGTTCGCCCTTGGCACGCAGATCGGTCAGGGCGATGAGGGGCATGGTCAGGTGGGTGTAGATCAGCTTTTTGCCGCCGGGGATCTTGGGCAGGTTGAGGGTGGTCTCGGCAGCGGCGTTCAGACCGCCGATGTGGGTGACCATCACAGCCGGGTCGATGCGCTTAGCGGCGGTCAGTTCCAGCGACTCGATCATGTCGGCGGTATTACCGCCGGTGGTGCCCATGACATGGGTAGAATTATAGTGCACATCGTAGAAGTTCATCTTGGCGCTGAACTGCTTGTCGGTGGGGCCTGCAAAGAAGTTCAGGCAGCCGTCACGACCCAGCACAGCACTGGACAGCTCCACCACCGGCGCGATGGGGGCGTAGCAGAACACATCATCAAAGCCGGTACCGCCGGTCAGCTCCCGCAGCTCGGCAGCGGGGTCTGCCATGTTGGCGGTGTTGACGAAGTACAGGTCGATGCCGTCCTTCTCCTTGACCTCCTTCGGGGGGAAGAGGGACTCCGCACGGGCCAGACGATCCTCGTTGATATCGGTGACCACCACCATGCCGGGGCGCACATCACGGTGCAGTGCGTAGGTCAGAGCACCCAGACCCATGGGGCCTGCACCGGCCAGAATCGCCAGCTTGCCACCCTTCTTGATGCCCATATCGTGATGGTATACCCCCATCTTGGTGTGGTAGGCGGCGTTGAAAGCACCGATGGAGCAGCTCATAGGCTCGGCCAGAGAAGCCTCGTAGTAAGCACGGCCCTTGTACTCCAGCAGGCAGCCCAGTTCCATGACCTCGGCAGGGATGATGCAGTAGGTGGCGTCGCCGCCGAAGAACTCGTAGGAGTAGCCGGGGCTCCACATGGTGCCCTTGTAGTTCAGGGCGGGCTGCAGGGTGAACTTCATGCCGGGCTTGAACTTGTCCTGATGCGCCTTGCCCACCTTGACGATATCACCGGCGAACTCGTGACCCATGATGGCGGGGTGCTCGGCTACATCCGGATGCACACGCTTGTGAGCAGTACCGAGGATGGCGCACTTGTAAGTAGACATGCAGATGCTATCGGAAACGACCTTGACCAAGATCTCATCGTCCTTGATCTCCGGCAGTTCAAAAGTATCCAGACGCAGATCGTTGGCGGCGTGCAGACGAACAGCTTTGACTTTCATAATGAAACTCTCCTTTTATTATAACAGTTACCGTTGTGTTTTCAAGAAGTTTTACAGATGCTGGAAGGTGACCAGCGGCAGCAGTTCTTCGATCTGGCTGCGCTCTGCGGCCTGTGTGCCGCTGCACATCACATTGGCGGCTCCTGTGGCGATGGACAGGCGAACGGTGTTTTCTTCGCCAAGTCCTTCCGCTTCGGCGTAGGCGAGAGCGGCGACCACGCTGTCGCCGGCACCCACCGTGCTGCCCACTTTGACCTTCAGTGCCGGAGCGTAGATCACGCTGTCCTTGCGGAGATACAGCGCACCCCGACCGCCCATGGACACCACCACATGTTCGATGCCCCTGCGGATGAGCGCCTGACCGGCATCGGCCAGTTCATCCAGCGTTTTCAGCTCCCGGCCCATCATGCGGGAAAGCTCGTCGTTGTTGGGTTTGACCAGATAGGGAGCAGCCTTCAGCCCCTCTGCCAGCAGCTCGCCGTCTGCATCCAGAAAGACCTTTGCCCCTGCCTTTTTGCAGGATTCCACCCATGTGTAGTAGGTGTCCTTGGGGGCACCCTTCGGCAGGCTGCCTGCCAGCACCACGATATCCCCCCGTTTCAGTTCCTTCAGCAGGTCGTACAGCAGGGCGGTCAGCTCCGGGGCATCCACCTCGATGCCCGGCTCGTTGATGTCGGTGTTGGTGTGGTTTTCCGGGTCGATGGCCTTCAGGTTCGTGCGGGTCTCGCCGGGCACGAAACGGAAGTTGTGGGCAAGCCCTTCACCGTCCAATGCGTCCTGAATGGCTTTGCCGCTGTTACCGGCCAGAATGCCGATAGCCTTGCTGGTCCCACCCAGCTTTGCGATCACCTTGCTGACGTTGATGCCCTTGCCACCGGGATCGGTACGCATCTTGGTGATCCGGTTTACGGTGTCCAGCGCAAGGTTCGGGATCTCAACGGTCTTGTCCAGCGCCGGATTCAATGTTACGGTGTAGATCATGGGAACAACAGCCTCCTTCACGATTGTTGTTATGAAACTCGAAACTGTTGAAACGAAAGCTCTGGCATTATAATACCAACAGTTCTCGCCCCTGTCAAGCTGTTGTTTCAACAAATTGCACTGCGTGTTTTTGGTGCTTTTCGCCAACTTTCTGGGATACATGATTTTTGATTCAAAAGTTCTCTAATAGGTATCTTGTTACAACAACAAAAAACTCCCGGCTCTGCCCAAAAAGGCAAAAGCCGGGAGTTCGTTTTCAGTTCATTTTGTGTGCGGCGGTTTGCAGTCCGCAAAAAAGCCACGGTCAAAGCCCTGTTCCAACAGGTCTGCAGCTTCCTGCTGCTGGCCGGTGCGCAGTGCCTCCATCAGCCGGGGCGCTTCGATCAGCTGCCCGCTGACATTCTGCATGACCTCCACCGGGACGCCGTTCCCGTCGTCCGGAGCCAGCAGCACCAGTGCCCCCAGCACGATGCGCCCCGGCTCATAGACCGGCGGCTGTGCTTGCAAATAACCCAAGCGGCAGTCCTTTACCGCACTTGTCCTGCAATGGAGCAGCAGGGCATACAGGGGTTTGATGTAGGTATCGCCCAGCGTTTCACGGCGGCGAAGCTGCTGCTCCACCAGCCGGGCGTCCGCTTCCTGCGGGCAGAACAGCTGCGCCGCTGCATGGATGAGGGCAGCGCGGCTGCCGGGAGCCTCGACGGGCTGGATAGTCAGATGTTCCAGCAGCCCGGTCATGGACCGGGTCAAGCGTGCATAATACTGCAGCTTGGAGCCTGCGTGCGGTGCATCCTGCACAGGCTGCACCGCCGGTTCCGGTTCTGCGCGGTTCTGGCTGTACCGCGTGATAGCGTCCTTCAGCACGGCACGGTCTGGCTCCAGCAGGGAAGGGCTGATGCACACCGCCGGGTAATCCAGTTCCAGCGGCACGGTAGAGATAATGAAGTCGATTTTTCTCCGACGCAGGTCGGCAGTGTTCAGCTCCCGCACCGAGCAGCACCCCTCTACCTGCAAAGAGGGAAACTCGTTTCCCAGCCGGGAAGCCAGAAAGCGGCTGGAACCCATGCCCAGCGGACAGGCCACTACCACCCGCAGCCGCAGCCGGAACATGGCATTCTGTTCCAGCACTGCGCCAAAGTGCATGGCAAGGTAGGCCGCTTCGTCGTCCGAGATGGCGGGCAGAACGAATTGCTGCTGCACCGCATCACAGGCGGCGCGGGTGGCTTTCCACAGGCCGGGGTAGTCGGTGCGGATGGTGTCCAGCTGGGGGTTTTCGGTACGAATGTTCTGCTCCACCCGCAGCAGCATGGGGCGCAGGTGGCAGTACAGGTCATCCCGCAGGGAGGTGTAACCGGAAAGGTCTGTGTGCAGCGCCTTTTCCATTTCCCGGATAAGGGCGGCTTCCAGATTCCGCAACTCCATCTCCTGTGCGCTGCCCCAAGGGTCCTCTGCGCCCAGATAGGCGGAGAGATACAGTTCCAGATACTGCGCTTCCTCAGACGGCAGGGTTAGCCCGAAGGCGCGGTTCAGCGCCGCCACCAGCCGGGCTGCATGATTGCCCGCCGGGCGCAGCCCTCTGGGGGCGCTGCCCTTGTCGCCGCCCTGCCGCAGCTGCTGAATGGTCAGGGTGCAATGGATCGCCAGCGCCAGAAAGCCTGCATCCGGCAGATGGAGCTGTTCTTCCTGTTCAAACTGCTGCAAAGCCGCCCAGACCTTTTCGGCCGTTTTTGTATCCAGCAGGGTCGAGAAGATCTCGTTTTCCGGCATCCGTCCGCAGAGCACCTCTGCCAGTTCCTTTTCCGGCATACTGCTGCGCAACAGGGCAGACACCACCCTCCGGTAGGAAGAAGCATCCCCCTGCAGCCAGACCCCCACGCCGGGGCGGCGGAACATCTCCACCCGGTAGGGGTGTAGCTTGGTCTCAAGTTCATCCAAGTCTGCAGACAGCGTGCTTTCCGAAACGCCAAGCGCCCGTGCCAGTACCGCTGTTTTGCAGGGCTCCTGCTCGCTGAGCAGCCTTGTCAAAAGCTGCTGCCGCCGCTCTGCGCGGGAAAGTTCTTTCCTGTCGCCGCTGTTCAGCTGGGTGCGCAGTGCGTCTCGCCGCTCCGGCGCTTCATCCAGCAGCAGACCCTTGCCGGGATTCCGCACAAAATGCGCCCCGGCAGCCTGCATCCACTGCTCCACAGCGGGCAGCTCCCGCAGCACGGTGCGGCGGCTGACCCCGATGCTTTCAGCCAGCGCCGCCGCCGTCACCCAGCCCTGCGGAAGGCTGAGCAGCTGCTCGATCAGCTTCCGTGCATTTGCCGACAGTTCCTCACGATACACCGCACCCATGTTGCTTCTCTCCTTTTCCCAAAAGTTACCCATTGCTTCTATTGTAGCATAGTGCCACCCCGTCTGCCAGCCCCCAACGCAGAAAAGAAGTTGTGTGTTTTTTGTCACCATTGCCCGGTGACAAAAGCTTCCTTGTTCCCGTCTTGTATCCCGGCGCATCAGCAAATATGCACAAATCACCCGCGCATCCATTGGAAATGTTGCCGTATCAGCCCACTGGTGTCACCATCCTCCGGTGACAACCCCACCGCTTGTCACCATTGAAATCCGGCGCAGTATCGGCTAGAATAGTGCCAGAACGAAACGAAAGCTCCTCCGAACAACCGTCCGCAGGCCGCAGCTCCCATGCCACAGGAGCTGCACCGCCTGCCTTTCAAGTGAAAAAGGAGAGCTACAAATGAAAAACGCTGTTTCCCGCTTTGGCAAGTTCCTCAGCGGCATGGTCATGCCGAATATCGGCGCATTCATCGCGTGGGGCTTCCTCACTGCTCTGTTCATTGAAGCAGGCTGGTTCCCCAACGAAAAGCTGGCCAGCATGGTATCCCCGATGCTGACCTACCTGCTGCCCATCCTCATTGCAGGGCAGGGCGGCAAAATGATTGCAGGCGACCGCGGCCGCGTCATCGCCGCCATCGCCGTGGTGGGCTGCATCTGCGGCTCGGACTACACCATGCTGATGGGCGCCATGGTCATGGGCCCTCTGGCCGGCTGGGTCATCAAGCAATTCGATAAGAAGGTAGAAGGCCATATCCCCGCCGGTTTCGAGATGCTGGTCAACAACTTCTCCGTCGGCATTCTGGGTATGCTGCTGGCCATCCTCGGCTACTACGTCATCGGCCCGTTCATGACCGCCATCCTCACCGTGCTGACCGCCGGTGTGGACTTCCTTGTGGCGCACAGCCTGCTGCCGCTGGTGTCCATCTTCATTGAGCCTGCCAAGGTATTGTTCCTGAACAACGCCATCAACCACGGCATCTTCAGCCCCATCGGTGCAAGTCAGGCTGCTGAGACCGGCCGCTCCATCATGTATATGCTGGAAGCCAACCCCGGTCCCGGTCTTGGTGTCCTGCTGGCCTACTGCTTCTTCTGCAAGGACGACACCACCCGCCAGTCCGCTCCCGGTGCTGTCATCATCCACCTGCTGGGCGGCATCCACGAGATCTACTTCCCCTACATCCTGATGAACCCCGTGATCATCATCGCCCCCATCGTGGGTAACTTCTGCGCCATCCTGTTCTACTCTATGACCGGTGCAGGTCTGTCCGGTCCTGCTTCTCCCGGTTCCATCATCGCCTACATGGCAATGGCTCCCCGGGATTCCATTCTCACCGTTCTGCTGGGCGTTGTCATCGCCGGTGCTGTTTCCTTTGTTCTGTCCTCGGTCATTCTGAAAGCGACCTCCGGTCACACCAAGAGCCTGACCGACGCCCAGAACGAAATGAAGGAGATGAAGGCACAGGCCAAGGGCGAGATCCCCGAGCCTACTGCCGTGAATGTCGGCCAGATCCGCAAGATCGTCTTTGCCTGCGATGCCGGTATGGGTTCCAGCGCCATGGGTGCTACCAAGTTCCACAACCGCATTAAGGCGGAGCGCCCCGACTTGACCGTGACCAACTCCAGCGTGGATACCATCCCCGCCGACGCGGACGTGGTGGTCTGCCAGCGCGTTCTGGCTGACCGCGCCGCCAAGTGCGCCCCGCAGGCACAGCTTGTTACATTGGATAACTTCCTTGCAGATCCGCATCTGGACGCATTGTACAACGCACTGACCTCCACTTCCCCGGCACTGGATGCCAAGGCCGAAGCTGCCGCCAATGAGGAAATCGTATCCGACCTGCGCAATGCAGCCGTAGCCCCTCTGGCGGCTGCCGTGACCGAGGCTTCCAAAGCCAACGATTCCGTGATGAAGATCCAGGCGGAGGACATCCAGCTGGGTCTGCCCTCCGTCACCAAGGAGGAAGCCATCCGTGCCGCCGGTGCGCTGCTGGCAAAGCGGGGCTATGTGGATGACAGTTACGCCGATGCCATGGTGGAGCGCGAAAAGCTGGTGAGCACCTACATGGGCATGGGCGTAGCCATTCCCCACGGCACCAGCCAGAAGAAGGGCACCGTTAAAAAGTCCGGCGTTGTCCTGCTGCAATATCCGCAGGGCGTGGACTTCGGCGATGAAAAAGCCTACCTCGTGTTCGGCATTGCCGGTGTCGGCAACGACCATCTTGACCTGCTGGGCAATGTCTGCGAGATCCTTGAAGACGAGGATGCGCTGGAACAGCTCAAGACCACTTCCGATATGAACTATGTGCTGGAGCACTTACAATAACGATTCCAAAAAGGAGAGATTTTTATGAAGAGCATCGATATCACCATTCAGGACAAAGAAGGTCTGCACGCCCGTCCCGCCGGTATCCTGAGCAAAGCTGCCAAAGGCTTTGAGAGCAAAGTCACCATGACTAAGAACGGCAAAGTCGCCGACATGAAGAAGATCTTTGCCGTAATGGGTCTGGCCGTGAAGTGCGGCGAGACCGTGACCATCGCCGCCGATGGCCCGGACGAGGATGCCGCCATCGAAGAATTGACCAAGCTGTGCAAGGACGCATGACTTCTCCCTCCGTCTATGACCATTCTGCATAAATACTGCTGACGCAAAACCGCTCCGGGCAGAACGCTCGGAGCGGTTTTACTGTCAGTATGCGTTTTTCATCACCGTGTTTTCCAGAAAGCTGAAAAACACATCGTATTCATTTGGGGTCAGCATTTTGGGAGAACTCATGATCACAAGATCATGTCCGTGGTTTCCCACATGATAGGGTGGATGAGTGTGAGAATAGGGGTTTTCCAAAACCCTCTTGACGAATTTCACATACAGTGGTATTTTTCTTGTAAATCCCACCGTCTTTGTGGATTGGTTTGAAGCCATCCACAAAATGTGGTCGTGTTCATTTTGAACACAGGCACAGAAAGTGGTTGGTTATCACCGTGAGACCCACCACTTCCGTGAGGAAAAGTCCACGAAAGAACTTACCGTCCCGCAACACACCCGATTCATTTTGCCGCTTACTTCGCCCGACAAAATCATCGCTACGCTGCGTGGGCGATATTTTTCTTTTATGGTCACTTGTCGGGGCGGAGGCCCCTCCATCTTGCTAACGCAAGACCGTTCGGTCGCTCAAAAGCCCCACTGGGGCTTTTGTTGCTGCGCAAACGCGGCATTTTGCTTTCCGAAGAAACAAAAAATCCGAACCCTTCTCCTATTGAGAAAAGGTTCGGATTTTCATTATTTGGTGCGATGGAAGGGACTCGAACCCCCGGCCTACTGATTCGTAGCGCACGCCGGGCGATTCCCTCAATTTTTGGAAGTTACGTTTCATCGTTATTTCCAAGCGATACATCGCAGGTTTTGAGTTTCGAGTTTCTGCACCCTTTGTCCGATTTTGCAACGATTTGCACCCTTTGCACGTTTTGAAACAGTGCAAAAACCGTGCAGAAACCGTGCACTTACTCCCAGACAAACTAAAATCCACTTCATCCGACAACGACTTGACGGCATTGGTTCGAGCGACCGCACATCAAAAATCAAGTCTTGGAGGATACTATTATGACGAAATTGCTTTCCTGCCGCTACAACATGGACACCAACCGGGTGGAAGCCCTATTCGCAGATGGCACCACCATTGCCATTGACTGCATCGCCGTGGAGGACGAGTACGGCCATACCCCGACACAGCGGGCAGAGCTGGATTGGCTGCTGTACAACAAGCCGCTGGAATATGCACAGATGGTGCTGAGAGGGGATATGGGGCATTATCTTGCCCTTGGCTGTGACCACGGCAGGCTGGAGGATTGAGCCACAGAAAACGCGCGGAAAAACTGCTAATCGCGCGGTGCGTATTTCTCAGCGCAATTTCAGCGTAAATTCAGCGTAAACCATGCCAAGTCAGCGTATTTTCAGCGTAAATCCCGGAAAGTCAGCGTAAAT
>ERZ840057.1232-NODE-1232-length-22535-cov-4.562722_pt1 | contig 22535 bp, 19 predicted proteins | sample MGYA00519907_ERZ840057 | MGnify/ENA primary metagenome ERZ840057 (study PRJEB31850, sample SAMEA3708862) | human gut metagenome | biome: human gut; feature: human-associated habitat; material: faeces | place: China | collected 2014 ...
ACCGCCGTCTTCGGTCTTCACCAAAGTCTCATTGCCCGGCAATATATACTTGCCGCCGTCTACGGCAGCGCCATACTGGCTCAATCCCATAGGAACGGCTGCGCTGTATATCTTTTTGTTATGTTCCAGAATGCCCGCCAATGTCACGAACTCACCGTTGCCCAGGAAATTCTCGGACATATAGGCTTTTACTTTCGTATCATTGGTTTTGAACGTTTCGGCCGCTACATCCAGATAAGAGAGCAAGAACATTTTAGGCAGATACTGCTTGTCATCGGCATACTCCGTAGGGCCGTCACCGGTAGAGGCGGTGATGATATACTTGTCGTAGATGCCGTAAGTGGTGAATCTCTTGACGGCGAACTCTCCCGAACGCGCCTGCACTTCGTTGGCGGAGTTCATGATATAAGAACGGGTAGTTCCGGCATTGCCCTGATTATAAGTCAGTCCATAGAGATACTGATCCTTATAGAACACCCATTGGGAAGCGCCGTCGTTGACAAGTCCGTTGTTGACGGTAGAAACAGAGCCTTCGTCCAAAGTCTTGGAAGTCAGCAACACGTTCACCGTATTGTTTGAAGCAGTGACAGAGGAGGCGACTACAAAATCACCTTTGGACCCATTGGCGTTTCCGCCGCCCGGCACTTCCGTATCCGTACAAGATGTCAATGCCAGTCCTGTCATCGCGGTTGCGAAAAGTCCGGCTAAAAAGAAATTCTTTTTCATGATGTTTTTACCTTAAATGAATGTCCGCAAGTTGCCAATCAATAGATTCTATGTTTGAAGTCCGCCCTATAGGAACACGCACAAAGTTCAAGCCTGTCAAAAAGCCTGCATCCGAAATACCTTCTGTTGAACTTGTAACAGAACTCGTTGAGGTACAGCTGGAGGAACTCCGCTTTTATGTCATGGTAAGTGTCCAGTATGCTCCTCTTGACGTTGCTGATGACAATGTGTACCCATGGCAGGACTTTCCCGACACTCCTTTTGTCGTCCGTAACGACGGTATGATGGGAGGATGCCACCCCGTTCTTTTCAAGGGAGACATAGCTGCTGAACCCGTCCGTGGTCACATCGGCATTCCCGTCCGTACCTTGCTTAATCTTGCTCGTAATGGTGGAAGCCTTGAAATCGTCGATGACCTGCATCTTTATATGCCCGACACTCTTGGGCGTACTGTACTTCTTGGCCGGAGGCGTCTTTGGCAGGCTGCTTTCCGCCATGACAAGGACAGAGGTCTTGCGCTGGCTTCCCCGTCCGCGCTTCAATGGGCAATCTTTCTGTTCTTCAGGCGTTTCCGTGGAGAAGAAGCCCTCGTCAATCTCCATGTCACCATGAAGAGGGTAGCGTCCGTCGCGCTTGCCCATCACGTCGCGCAGCTTATGCACCATCTCCCATACGGGCTGGTAACGCTTGCGGCCAATCTGGCGCTGTATCTCCTTGGTGGATATGGCACGCTTTGTCGCCGTCAGAAGGAACATGGTAGCAAACCAGTCACGAACAGGCAGATGGCTACCTTGCATCACCGTACCGGAACGAAGTTGCATCTCATGTTTGCAATCCATGCACGTCCAGGACTTGTGGCTCGGATTCCAGCTCAGGCGCAAACCGCCGCATTGACTACAGTACAGGCCGTGATGCTCACGGAAACGACGAAGGGCTTCCTCACAGGATACCTCGTCGGGATATTGACGGTAAAAATCAAGCAGGTTCATAATTCATTTGTTTATTGTCTCACGTCTCATATCCTGCACAAAGTGTTCCAAAACATGGTTGTGGAGCAACTTGGCAGTTTAAACTTTGCTAATTTGGTAACATGCGGACATTCATTATGAAAAATATGTCTGACATATTTCAAAATATGTGCCTTGTATTTTAAAATATCTCAGAGATATTTTCAGCCATATAAAAACCGGGCTTTGACAAGCAGACAAATACGGTGTTGAAGTTTTCTTACCCGAATAAAGTGTATTATAAAATGCAGTTTGACTCTGTTGATATATTGCGCGATTCTTCTATGAACCGTATGGGAAGCAGGATTCTGAAAAGAAGTTTTGATTTCGTCTTTTCGCTTGTGTTCTTATGTACCTTGTTTCCTGTGATATTGGTAATTGTAATTATCGTAACCGAATGCACAATGCCGGGAAATCCTTTCTTCGTTCAAAAGCGAACCGGTTTGAAAGGCCGGATTTTCAGTTGCTACAAGTTCCGTACAATGAGGAAGAACGAAGATTCCGACAGCCTTCAGGCTACTAAGGATGATTGCCGCACTACGCGCTGGGGGCATATATTGCGTATGACAAACATTGACGAAACGCCCCAGTTCATAAACGTTCTGCTTGGAGATATGAGCGTAGTAGGGCCGCGCCCGCACATGCTGCTCCATACGCAGGAATACTCGCGCCTGATCCGCCGTTACATGGTGCGCCATCTGGTAAAACCCGGCATCACGGGATGGGCACAGGTGCAGGGCTTCCGCGGCGAGACGAAAACACTGGACCAGATGGAGAACCGCGTGAAGGCCGACATCTGGTACGTGGAAAACTGGAGTTTCGGGCTCGACCTCCGCATCATGTGGCGCACGCTCCTGAACATGCTGAGGCACAATGAGGAAAATGCTTATTAATCACATATACATATAATATTATGAAAGGTATCGTATTGGCCGGCGGGTCGGGCACACGTCTCTACCCCATCACAAAAGGCGTAAGCAAACAAATGCTTCCCATTTTCGACAAACCGATGATTTATTATCCCGTATCGGTCTTGATGCTGGCCGGCATCCGCGACATATTAATCATATCCACGCCTCACGATCTGCCGGGATTCCGTCGGCTGTTGGGAGACGGTAGCGACTTCGGCGTACGCTTCGAGTATGCAGAACAGCCCTCTCCCGACGGATTGGCTCAGGCTTTCCTCATCGGACGCGAATTCATCGGAAACGATAGCGTCTGTCTGGTATTGGGTGACAATATTTTCCATGGAGCCGGATTCACCGGCATGCTGCGCGAAGCTGTGGCTCATGCCGAACGAGAGGAAAAAGCTACCGTATTCGGTTATTGGGTGAACGACCCGGAACGCTATGGCGTGGCCGAATTCGACAAGGCCGGCAACTGTCTGAGCATAGAGGAAAAACCGGCTTCGCCGAAGAGCAACTACGCCGTGGTGGGCTTGTATTTCTATCCCAACAGTGTGGTGGACGTAGCGGCGCACATCAAACCGTCGGCCCGGGGCGAACTGGAAATCACCACGGTGAACCAAGTTTACCTGAATGAAAGGAAACTGAAAGTAAAAACCCTCGGGAGGGGATTCGCCTGGTTGGATACCGGCACGCACGACAGCCTCTCCGAAGCCTCTACTTTCATCGAAGTCATCGAGAAGCGGCAAGGGTTGAAAGTGGCCTGTCTGGAAGGTATCGCCTACCGTCAGGGTTGGATCAGCGCGGAAAAATTGCGTGAAGTGGCGCAGCCTATGCTGAAGAACCAATACGGACAATACCTCATGCGCCTGAGTGAGGAGGTTTTCGAGCAGGAATAAACTGATTTCTCTTTTTCATTTTGACCGGCGGGAATGCAAGGGTGGCTCAATCCCCCACCGACATTGCATTCCCGCCGTTTTTATGTCCCTAACCTATACATGGCAGAGTCAGAAAACTGCGTTTTCGCTTGTCTCTGCGCTCACCTTTCACTATCTTTGTACCCTGAATTTAACCGAATAAGAGAAAATACAATGGGTATAATAGCAAAATTATTGGGCAAAGCACCCCAAGAAGAGACCGCACGAGTGGGAGGAATGGAGGACTTCATGACCCTCATCCGTGTATATTACCAAGCCGTAATGGCCATGCAAATGGGAATCAGCAATCTGGCCGTACTACCGGACCTGCGCATCTTTAAACAAACGCTGCATGTCCCCACAGTAAACAACAAGCTGGGCATCGGCGAGAGGAAACGTTGTCGCACCATGCTGATGGACGTCTACGGGATGGAAGATAACTTTTTCAAGGAAATAGATGCCAGCATCAAACGCAACTGCCGCAATGTGAACGACATCAAGAACTATCTGCTCATGTTCCAGGGATTCAGCCAAGACCTGATGATGCTCATGGGTAACCTGATGCAATGGAAGTTCCGCATGCCTTCGATGTTCCACAAGGCACTGCGGGGTATGACCGCCAAAACCATACACCAGATCATGACCAAAAACGACTGGCGCGACGACAACGTACGGCGCACTTGCGTCAACATCCGTCAATATCAAATGCGTTTAGGTTACAGCGAAGCGTGGATGACCGAATATGTCCACCGCATCGTCCTTTTGGCCAAGAAAGAGCCTAAACCCAAAGACGTGGACGAGAAAAAATAAAAAACGCTTGGGACGTTAAACGTTTTTTCTTAATTTTGTAACGAGAAGGCAAAAATGACAGCAGAAGAAGATGCATTATTACGGACATTAGAGGCTCGTGTCACTCAGGTGACGCTGGAATACAAAGCCTTGAAAGACCGTTATGCCGCGTTGTCGCGCACCATGGAAGAAAAAGATGCCACCATCGCCGCGCTACATTCGCAAATCGACCGCCTGCAAACAGATTATGCCAACTTGAAAACGGCCAAGATGATCGACATCAGTAGCGAAGACATGAAAAACGCTAAGTCGAGATTATCAAAGTTAGTGCGTGAAGTAGACAAGTGTATCGCACTTTTAAATGTGTAAAACATCATGGAAGTAAGCGAGGACTTTACCATAACCCTGAGATTGGGGCAGCAACCTCTGTCCATCACCATACGGCGGGAAGACGAGGAAGCCTATCGGGCAGCCGAAAAGCTGATTAACCAAAGATACAACAGCTACGCAGCCCAGTATCCGGATCAGGGCAATGAAATTTATTTGTGCATGGCGGCGTTGAGCATTGCGCTCTCGTTGAAAAAAAACGAATTCCGCAACGATACACAGCCATTCGTTGACAGCATGAAACGCATGTTGGACACTTTGGATGAAACCTTAGGGACGAAAGCACAATAAAAACATTCATTCCACAGGAAAAACCACACGCACTGTTTCCCTTTCTCCGCACCATGCGGACGGGGTGAGCGGTGCGTGATTTTTTATATTATTCATTATAAACAAAAAAGATATGGTATTTATAATCTCCGTAGCTTGCCTTATCGTCGGATGTATAGCGGGATTCGCTTTATTCCGCTATGTGGCAACGGGTAAATATCGGCAAATTATCGAAGAAGCGAGCAAAGAAGCCGAAGTCATCAAAGAGAAAAAACTGCTCGAAGTGAAAGAAAAGTTCCTGAACAAGAAGTCGGAACTGGAAAAGGAAGTGCAGCAACGCAACCAACAAATACAGCAGCACGAAAACCGCCTGAAACAACGCGAACTGAGCCTGAACCAACGTCAGGACGACCTGAACCGTAAAAAAGGCGAAATAGAAACCGACCGCAAACGGCTGGAAAACCAACAGCAGGGATTGGCGCGTCGCGAAGAAGAGTTGAAGGAACTGGAAGCCAAAGAACGCGAAAAACTGGAAGCCATCAGCGGGCTGAGTGCCGACGAAGCACGCGAACGCTTGGTAGAATCCCTGAAAGACGAAGCCAAGACCAACGCGGCAAGCTACATCAATGAAATCATGGATGAAGCCAAATTGACAGCCAACAAGGAAGCCAAACGCATCGTCATACAAAGCATACAGCGCGTAGCAACGGAAACGGCCATTGAAAACAGCGTGACTGTATTCCATATTGACAACGACGAAGTGAAAGGACGTATCATCGGCCGTGAAGGACGCAACATCCGTGCATTGGAGGCTGCCACGGGCGTGGAAATCGTCGTGGACGACACTCCCGAAGCCATCGTCATTTCGGCATTCGACCCCGTACGTCGGGAAATCTGCCGCCTGGCCCTGCATCAGCTCGTAGCCGACGGACGTATCCATCCGGCACGTATCGAAGAAGTGGTAGCCAAAGTGACCAAGCAAGTGGAAGAAGAAATCATCGAAACGGGAAAACGTACGGCCATCGACTTGGGTATTCACGGCCTGCATCCGGAACTGGTACGCATCGTGGGTAAGATGAAATACCGCAGCAGCTACGGACAGAACCTGTTACAGCATGCCCGTGAAACAGCTAATCTCTGTGCCGTAATGGCTTCGGAGCTGGGACTGAATCCGAAAAAAGCCAAGCGTGCTGGTCTGTTGCACGACATCGGCAAGGTACCCGACGAGGAACCGGAATTGCCACACGCCATCTACGGTGCCAAATTGGCCGAGAAATATAAAGAGAAACCGGATATCTGCAATGCTATCGGGGCTCACCATGACGAAATGGAAATGACTTCATTGCTCGCTCCCATCGTACAAGTGTGCGATGCCATCAGTGGAGCGCGTCCGGGAGCACGTCGCGAAATCGTGGAAGCCTACATCAAGCGACTGAACGATTTGGAAAATATAGCCATGAGCTATCCGGGCGTAACGAAGACCTACGCCATCCAAGCCGGCCGTGAGTTACGCGTCATCGTAGGTGCAGACAAGATAGACGACAAGCAGACGGAAAGCCTAAGCGGAGAGATAGCCAAGAAAATCCAAGATGAAATGACCTATCCGGGACAGGTGAAAATCACGGTCATCCGCGAAACCCGCTCGGTAAGTTATGCGAAATAAAACAAAAGCTTTATAGACGTATGCCTTTCCCTATTTCAGAAAAAGCATACGTCTATTTTTATTAGACAGTCATAGGTTAAACCGAACAATGCAAAGTAAAAACATCAAGTGGATCAATACTGCCCGTGCACTCTGCATGATTTCTGTTTACTTACTCCATAGTGAATTCTACTATGGAGATGCAGGTTTTTCATACGGTTATGCTCTGACACCGTTTTATGTCAACGCTTTCTTTTTTATCAGCGGTTATCTGCTTTTCAAAAAATACATGAAAGTTCCGGGAACGGTTTGTTTCCCCAAAAACAAATACCATAAGATGATTGCCAATGTGGCTTTCAGGTTGATCATACCCACTCTCATCTTTTCAACCTTGATCTACATCCCCAAAATGATATTCCACGGGAATCCCCTATCTTTTGGACAATACTTCTATGATGTATGGGGTGGAGTCAGTTATTGGTTTACTTCCGCTTTATCCGTCGCACAAATCTTATTAGCGGCATTATTCCTGAGCCAACGTGACCGTATGACGTTCTATGTAGGTACATGCACTCTTTTGTCACTTTTGGGAATATACCTCCGTAACACCTTACCCTCCCCTTTTCCTTGGTACTATCAAACGGGAATGACTTCTACCTTATTGATGAGTTTGGGAGGCGTATATTTGAGATACGAATCACGAATTAACAAATTGGTATCAAAACCCTATGTTTTCGGAATAGCCGCTTTTGTGTACCTTTCCTATGTCATGATTACGAATCCTGCACATCCCCAAGGAACAATACCAGACATCTGCATGTATTTATGGGAGTATCTGACCATCCTATGCAGCATTATTTGTATCATCGCCCTCTCACACCTGCTCCCTCAGGCAAAATGGTTGGAATACATCGGAAAAAACTCCATTATATTTTACTTCTTCTCCGGGGTAATGCCGGCTTTATTCGGCAGCATCATTTCGCTGCTCGCTCCCGATGCCTCGTACATCCTCACCTTAACTGTAACTTCCATTGCCCTATTAGCCGCAACAGGAATAAACCAGATTATCCAACGGCATTTCCCTTACCTCACAGACTTGCGGAACATCCTATTTTCCAACCAACAAGCTTTGCATAAGAAATCAAATTAATTTCTTATGCAAAGCCCTACATGCATAATTAATATAATAATATGCAGACTTTATAATCCCTATTTTTTCCACATTCATATAAATATTCCATTGCCAAGAAAGCACTGCCAACTTCCGTGAAGACACGGAAGCTTTCCGTACACGGTATAAAGCCGTTACCGTATTCGTATTACGAGCTATAAACCCTTTCTTTAAAATAGATAACCATAAAGCGTAGTCTTCATGATGAATAGGCCTGAACAACACTTTCCCTACTTTCGCAACATCATAAATACCTGTCAAGTTACCAATTACATTTCCTTTAAGTAAACATTCATAAGAAGCCGTATCCGGTGCTTTTATAATCCGACCTGCCCGCAGCCCTTCTTCATTCATTTTTTCATAATTAGAAAAAACAATAGCCGTTTTTTTATGATTAAACAACCTAACCTGTTGCTCCAATTTAGTAGGGAACCAAATATCATCACTATCTAAAAAAGCGATGAAGCGTCCCTTAGCCTGCTGTATTCCTATATTCCTCGGAATTGCAGGAATCCCTAAAGGCTTATAGTTCTGCAACAGATGTATACGGGAGTCCTTTTTTACATATTGTTCTACAATATCTTTGGAATTGTCTGTTGAACCATCATCCACGACAATCAATTCCCAACACGAATAAGTCTGTGAAATCACAGAAAGTATAGAATCTTCTATAAAACGCCCGGAATTATAAACCGGCATGATTACAGATACCATATCCATCGCCATAGACACGTCACTTAGAAAACAAGTAATGTTTTAACTTCCCAAATGCTTTTATAGACCTCTTCAAATCAGAAGGATTCGCCAACCCGACCCTCAATCTATGAAGGATATAACTAAAGCGCAAATAATATTTCTTACGCGCCTTGTTACAAAAATCTACCATATCTTGTGACGAAAGCCCCGGCAAAGAAAGTACTGTGTTATGAGTACCGTCGGCTAAACAATATTTTGCATAGTCCAACTCTATATAACCATTTGATTTAGCCCACGTATATGCCTCTGTTCCAGGATAAGGTATTAAAGGGAAAAACTGTGCCGTATCTGTATTTAATTTTAAAGCCAACTTTAAAGTCTCATTCATTGTTTCTTTAGTTTCCCCACAATTACCTACCATGTAACAAGCATGAATAAGCAAACCAGCCCTTTTTGCATCAGAGACATACCGATAAAATTGTTCTACCTTTGTCCCCTTTTTGATATTGTCTAATATCTGTTGGCTTCCGGACTCAATTCCCGGAATAATCAATCGACAGCCTGCCTTTTTCATCGCACACATGGTTTCATAGTCCAAATTTACCCGTGCATTGCAAAGCCACTTCAAACGTTTATTGATTCCCTTGCTTACCAATAAATTACAGATTTCCAAAACCCGCTTTTTATTAACCGTAAAAGTATCATCCTCTATTACGACTTCTTTCACGTCTGGAAAATTCTCTGCAATATACTCAAATTCATCCACGACATTCTCTGCAGAACGTGCCCGGAAGATATGCCCATGCATAGTCTGTGGATACACACAAAAATTGCAATGAAACGGACATCCCCTCCCTGTAAAAATCTGAATAGATGGATAAGTAGCAGCCGCAAAAAAATAATCCCTCTCATTCAGGTTATCCTTAATAAAAGCAGAAGCAAACGGAATATCATCCAAATTCTTTATAGAAGGCATGATTCCTGTGCGTATAAAAGTTTCTTCCCGCCTTAAACACAGTCCTCTTACTTGCATAAGTTCCCTCCGATTCTCAATAGCATTGGCCAGTTCTTTTATAGTCTCATCATATTCCCCTATCGCTACAGCATCCACTGCCTTAGAATAACCCAATGTCTCTTCTGCACATGCCGACGGGTGAGTCCCAACCAAAACAAGATAGGCATGCGGATAGATTTGTTTGATATGTTCTGCAAAATTCACATCACTTTTTATGGAAGGAGTACTAGTATCTAAAACAAACAAAGTGTGGTCATCTGCTTTATCGGCAAGCAAAGCTAACGTTTCATCCTCATTTAAAGGTTTTGCCGGCGCATCCAAAAAATATACTTCATGACCGTTCTTCTGTACATAAGCAGCGGCATATATCAACCATAACGGATAATACAAAGCACCACTTTTTGTTACTGCCGGACTTCTGGATTCCCTTGAGAACTTACCATATTCTGCCTTAAAAGGCGGGTTTATAAAATAAACTTTCATACTCAATCATTCAATAAAAAAGCACACTTACCCTTTATTTGTTTTGGCATAATGCATGCGTTTCAGCATATCTATGCCAAAGATACAAATAATTAATCTTTTTACGCAATCAAAAGCCCAAAAATAAAAATAACAAAACTTGGCTAACCATCTTCCTCCACCGTTATTCAATACAATGTGCTCAATGTCATATCTCTTTGCAGATATAGGAGCAACTGAAACTCCACCCAACCTAAACTCGGCCAAATCTGCCGGAACGTATTTAAAACGCGCCCCACCCTGATAAGCCCGTGCCAGAAAATCATGATCCATCATATAACGGAACTTCACATCGTATCCTCCCCAACGGCGATAAGCGGCAGCCGTCACAAAAGTGCCTTGATGGTCTACATTCACAAAAAAAGGCATTAGCGGAAATTTCATAGACGGAATGTCACGTCCGGTAAAGCCTGTATCCTTGTTACGTATAATCACGTTCCCCCTATAAATATCCACACCTGCCTCATAACACTTTACGACCTCCTCCAACGCATTAGGCAACAAAATATCATCACTATTAATAATCACAATCAAATCACCCTTTGCATGAAGAATACCTTTGTTAAACGCATCGCTTATGCCATTGTCCGGCTCAGAACAGAAATAGCCTAAATGTCCTTTATACTGTTTTATAATGTCCAAAGTCCCATCTGTTGAGCCTCCATCTATAATCACATAATCTATATATGGATACTTCTGTTCCACCACACTCTTTATCGTTTCCTCCAAAGTATTCACACTATTATAACATATAGTAACGACAGAAATTACAGGATATTTCATGATTTGAGTTTTCAAAATAAGTTTAAAAGAATAGACAATCTCCCCAAAATGGACACAAAACGGTTTGCACAATCAAGATCATGTCCACAAATCAAAGAAAATTTGTTGAAACATTTTTTATAGTTTATTACTTTAAACGTTAACTTCTTGTGTTCTTCCGGCATCAATTCTGCATAACCATTCCATAATTCTTTAGCAATAGCTGAACGTATTCTTTCATTTTTCCGTAATCTCCCTATCCTTTCTTTCCACCGAAATAATGAAGAGTTCACCTGCCCAACCGCATTTCGAGAATGTTGACGATATAGAATATGAGGTATATCATCAAAACGAACCAATGCTCCCAATGCCATTGCTACATCATAAATCCATACATCGTGCATTCTCATATATCGAGGAGTATATTTCAGCAACTCATTTCTAAGTTTATTGTTGAATACTATCGTACATCCTCCTACAAACTGATACATGAGCGCTTCACCGTAAGTCAACAAAGGATGAATCTTTACACACTCCATCGGACACAAATTTTCATCAACCAACTGGGTTTGACCGAAATACAAAGCAGGTCTATCTCCACAATCCCCAATTAACCCCAATGCAGACTTCAATTTATCTTCATCCCATACGTCATCTTGATCTGAAAAGGCATACCAATCATGTTCGGGAGCGTTCAACAACAAATCCCAAAAACTCCAAGCCGGCCCTATATTCTGACCTTCGTACCATCGTAAGTTTCCACTCTTTTCCTCTTCCGCTAATATCTGTTTTGTGTCATCCGAAGAACCATCGTCGCGCACCAACAAAGTACAATCCACTCCTTTTTGGGCATAGATAGAAGTCAGTTGCTCTCTCAAATACATTTGTCCATTATAGGTAGACATTAAAATCAACACCTTCTTCATTTCTCCTTTTTACTTGTTTCTATTGCCGTCAGTCCAAATGAAATATTTACACATCCCGTTCCTATACTACGAATCATTTCAGTATACGTTTTACAAACGCCATACCTTTTTCTCCGATTACATTCCCGACTTTCTCTTTCAAGACTTGCTTGACATCTCCCACCAATCCGGTGCTTGTAATCAAACGTAAAGCCTCATTTTCGTCTATATCACGCGTAAACGCCTCAAAAACAAATGATCTATCAACATCAGTAGATAGAAAAACCTCCATATTTTCTAAAAATTCTTCTTTTGAAGAAGCTGACAAATAATCTATACCCAGATTTTTGGCATAATCCCTGACCAACGTACGTGACTGATTGCCATAATGCCCAGCCGCCGCAATATATGGATCCACATCTTCTCTAAATATATGACCGGGATTCAGATAATGAGTAAACTCGCAACCCTTACCGTTGTTCACCAATAGAATACGGATATTTTTTCCAAAATGCCGGTTACCTAAAGCATTCATATCATAAAAAAAAGCCAAATCTCCCAAGACCCCAAAATACAATTTTTCGGGATGCACAAGAGCCGCCCCTAAAAGAGAGGAAAGAGTCCCGTCTGTACCGAAACCTCCCACATTGCATGCAGAATTCACAGATTTTGGAATCTCAAAAAAATCCCACGATCTTAAAGAAGTCAGAATACCGAAATGTATGGCACATCCCTCAGGAAGTCTGCAAGACAACTGTTTGGCCATCCGCTTTGCTTCCTCATCTGTGATCTCATCCATATATTTGAAAATGGCAAATCTGGAATATTCGCATAATATCTGACATAATCATTTCTACATGACTTCAAAAAAGAAAGTGTATCCTTACCAACATTTCGCTTTTGGCCATACTTCTCAAAGAAATGGAATTCGTCCATATCGAATAAATAAGTAAGCTTACCATATCTGTCCCGCAATTGTCCATCCCTATTCACGCGCCACACTTCTTGTGCCTTTACCCCCATATTAAAATGATCACCAGAAACTTCTCCCAAATGTATCATCAAACGAATATCCTGTAAACATGGTGCATTTTGTACTGTCAATAAAGCATCCACCTGCCTAAAATTCCCCTTATAACCACTTGTATGATCACAAAAACACACAGCATCGTTATTTTCACAAAAAGCATCAATCAAAGCCGTTTCTCTTGCTGTGAACGCACGATGTGACCCAATAAATATAGCAATCTTACCCTGAGGCAAAGGAGGGAAATCTCCATCATAATCAATTCTTCTGATAACTTTAACATCCGGTAATTGCTTAACCGACAAGTCCCGGCTATACGTAGTTTCCAAATTCACATGAGCCGGCCCTCCGCCATGAAGTGTCAAAGCCGAAATCGCCTGATTGATGCGCAATGCCGCATTCTCCGCATCTTTCGTATCACGTACTGACGGGACATAAGTACTAAAAGTCAGAATGTCCTTGGCATGTACACTACGATCCGTAACTTGGTCGTACAAATTTCCTAACCGTCTCAAGTCCTGTGTGCCTGTGATTACCAACACAGGCAACTTCCTATAAAAGGCTTCTGTTAATCCCGGCATATAATTACGAGCCGCCGTGGCACCAGTACATGTAAGCACAACAGGTTCACCACTCTCCTCTGCCATTCCGCAAGCCATATAAGCAGCCGATCTTTCGTCCACCGAAGAATACATTTCAAATCCTCCATCATGCATCAATGAAGCATTCAACATCATATTAGTCCCCCCAGGAGAAGTCACCACCTTCTTTATATGATGAGCTTTTAACAACTTGACAAGTATCTGTATTCCCTTTTCACTAGAATAATAAGTTTCCATATTTCTTATACTTTTTTTCATTCCACATTATTCAAAAGAATAACGTCGACTATAATCATCTACTGTAAGATTCCCCAATCCCCCGGTCATAAAAACAGTATCTCCTATAACCGTTCTCCCCATCCCACTCACTAAGACCACCGCCATCTGTGCCACTTCTTCAGGTTTGACATAACGCCCGATAGGACTAGAAACCAATGTAATGTCTGAATCGTCATTTAAATTCGACATAGATGTTTGCGTAGGCCCTGGTGCGATACTGTTCACCACAATCCCATGAGGTGCCAAAGATTTAGCCAATCCCATAGTAAGTGCCCTTATCCCCCACTTACTCAAAATATAAGGAGAATTAGCCGGTCTGAGACTAGAAGAAGATGAGATATTCAGAATATTTCCTTCTATTTTATTATCAACCATATATATCCCGAACAGTTGGGATAGAAAAAATGTTCCTTTCAAATTCGTATCAACCACTTTATCAAAATCACTTTCCGTCACATAGGGCATAGCCGTACTTTCCACACCGGCATTATTCACTAGTATATCTATCCTTTTTCCTGGTAACAAAGTGAGTATCTCTTTTAGACTGTTTTCAAAAGAGCTTACATCCAAATTATCCATACGATAAAAATAAACCCTATTGGGAAACCTTCCACCCAATTCCTCAAAGCACTTTTTCAGTTTATTTTCATCACGACCTGTCATGACCACATATGCCCCAGCCTGCAGAAAAGCCTCTGTTATAGCTAATCCAATACCACTTGCACCTCCTGTAATCAAAGCACAACGTCCCTCAAGAAGTTCGTTTGGAGATAAAGTAACTACAGTCACATAATGGACAGGAAGTCCGCCGATAATAAAGTGCCCAAACCTTTTGAGATATTTTTTCCAACGTGCCATATTATTTCTCTATTGAATGAATAAGATAATCCATAGAATTTTTCCGCTCCTTTTGCAAAAAAACTTGTACCAATTCATAATTTACAGGCTCAGCCCATTTCATACCCGTATCATTATATAGCCGTCCCGTAAGCCCGAACAAATCAAGAAAATCGTGAATCCTACCATTCTGAGAAACTTGATCCGTATCCTCAAATCTTTTAAACACCACAAAGTCCTTTGATAAATTAACAGATAAGGCACAAGCATGAAATGAATCTGTACATACAACCGTAGCTTCCACCACATACCGTACAAACTCATAAGGTCCTGCATTTTCATCCACCATTGCATGGTACAAATCCAAACTCCCACTCTCCAAAGACGGCAAAAGAATAATGTCTCGTATACCCAATGTTTTTTGTACTTTTACAACTTGAGACAAGTATTCTTTTCTATTCCCCACAAAGTAACATAGAATATATTTTGATGGAAGTCGAAAAGGGATGTCAGCTTTCCGGGAAAAATCCAACCACTGTTGAGATGAAAGTAAAAAAGTAGGATCCAAAACCCGTGAAACATTCTTCCCCAATAAAGATGAAAGATATCGAGCCGTATACCCTTCCCTGACTCCAATATGCAGGAATGAGAACAATAGTTCTTTCACCCGATCTTCATATTCTTTGGGCACACAATTTGTCCCTATACTTGAAGCATAAGCAACCCGCTTCCCGCTCCCTACAAAATCCAAAAACATAAAAGGATCAAAACGATGGCAACAATTCCATATTTGATCACTTCCCGTCATAAAAACATCTACTTCTGACAACAAACAGCGAAAATCAGATAAATTATGAACAATCCTATGATTATAATTCTCTTTATTAAAAACATCCAATTTTCGCTGTTTAACAGTACGAACACGGGATATTCTCTTCAACGACAAGCCAAATCTCCTAATCTGATACAGTAACCATCGGAAAAAAGAAAAAGAAGTCCCATTCATAAAAACAAATGGATGCAGGAAACATACGTCATAGCCTAAATCCTCCAACTTTTTATGTAGAGCATAAGATTGCAAACTTGTACCAAAATTACCTGTTCCCAGCCAAGTCACTAATGCTATTTTTATTTTCCTATCCATAAAACATATTTATTTTTGACGAATGAAATCACCTTTTTTCGTTCGCTATTGCCCATTCCAATAATCCAAGTTGAAACACAAACCGATATACAACTTGAGACAAAAACATATATAAACCGTTCTCCTCCCTCCTGAAGAGTATTAGCCAAAACAAGAGGCAGAACGAACGAAACAATTGTCACTATAAATATCCTTCCTACAACCTGTACCACAAATAGACGTATAGGAAAACCAATCTGCCTTTTCAATAAAAAGAGGCGTACATAAACCAAATAGGTATAAACTACAACATAAGCAATGTATGCAGCAACAGGTGGAAATCCAAGTTTAAATAATCCATAACTTACGGGAAGTACAACGCATCCTAACCCACCGACATAAATATAAAATTTCTTTATATTTCCTGTGGCCTGCGCAAGCGTCGTCAATGGTGCCCCTGGCAAATCTACCAACACCCCCAACATAGCCAATTGCCAAAATAACACAGCATATTCCGGTACCTCCTTCAACCAAACTCCAAGCACAAAATCAGCCTCAAGCACAAACGGGATAAAAAAGAATAACATTAAAATATATGAATATTTCGCCCCCAGCCTCACAATCTTAAAACACGTTACAAGATCATTCTCCGCATAGGTCTTTATAATTTGAGGATTCAAAGCCGTGGTAAAGTTTCCTATAAACTGCTTGACCCCATTCTCCGCCTGCCCAGCAATTCCTCTCGCAGCATTGACAACGACCCCGAAAAACACATTAGATACAATATTAACTCCCTGAGTATTGAGTATATATGCTCCTGTACCGAGAAAATTCCATCCGGCAAAACCAAACATTTCTTTCAGCAATTTTTTGTCTATGCCAAAACGATATTTGCATTCCGTAAAATGCTTAGAACAATAACAACCGTATATAACCCTCACTATTATTGCAGACAATGCAACCAATAAGACATAGACAAAAAGCTTATCAAACGATGAAATTACAATGGCATATGCAGCAGACAATCTGAGTAGAGCCTCAATGATACCCACATAAGCAAAAACATTCATTCTTTCGTGAGCTATTATAATGGCGTTATAAGGCAAACTTATCAACTGAACAACAAAAGTCAACAATGAGAATTGCAATACCCAAAAAGCCACATTCAAACGTCCTGGAGGAATTTGCATCCGATTAAACAAAAACCATCCCCCTAATAATTCTGTCAAAAGTACGACCAAAAACGAAAGAAGAAATTGTATATTGACACTTGTAGAAAAAACAAGCCCCAATTTCGCCTTATTATGATTGCCTATTTCAAAAGTCAAATATCTTGTAATAGCATTAGACAATGAAGCTGATATGATTGAAAACATTATCACTACGCCACCGATTATATTATAGATTCCAAAATCATCCACCCCAAGGGCATCCAATGTTACCCTAGAAGTGTATAAATTCACAATCATGATAAAGAATGTGCGTATATAAAGCATCAATGTGTTTTTGGCGATGCGTTTACTATTCTGAGCCTCTTTTTTAGTATCCATAAATAATCATTAAGGAAGCTACACACAAGTACATATACCCTTCATCCTAGCACCCTCTGCCACCTTCCATTTTTTCCTGCTTTTTGGCAAAGTTACGAAAAAGTGTTGATTATCAACATCTGATTTCAAGAAAAACCAATTCCAAACCTTTAGAAACATACCGCACAGACAAAAAGCACCAGATTTAAATGTATATGACTTGATTATAGAAAACCCCGATAAACAAGAACACTAAAGCAATTACACCGACAATTGCTTTCGAGGCATAATCCGGTTTAATAGTATAATATAAAAGAGGAAATAGTATCACTTCTACCACTCCCAACAACTCACTCAAACGAAATGCAAAAACAGGCAGATTATAAAAAAGTATAAACGCAGCCAAAGACAAAATCTCTACTTTCAGAAAGATAACCACAAACGGATTAAAACGAGCAATCAACTCACACTTCCAAAGCAAAAAATAAGTGATAGCTATTTTTACTAAAAAGACTAAATTAAAAACATTTATTTCATCCCATAATCCTTGCTCCTGTAAAGAACGGTAAATCTCCATTTTTTCCTCTATATAAGGAATAGGAAGCATTAATAAAAAATTCATCTTCAAAAAATATATCAGATAGCAAAAAGGAATGATTGATGCATAAAATATATATTGCCACTTCTTAAAAATCTCATTGGAAAAAAAAACAAAACACACAAGAATTCCGGCAGTATAATGAAAACAAGTTGCACAAAAAATACATAACAAATACCTAAATCGGTCTCCTGTCCTCAAATATTGAAGTGCAAATAAAAAGAAGCCAGACGCAACCCCGACCCTTATCTGATTCATACCATGAAGCAAATAATAATTACTCAAATAAACCAAAAGAGACAGAAAACATAAATCGGTCAATCTTCTTATGGATAGAATCTGAAGTGACAATGCCAATATAGCATAAATCAGAAATAAGAAGACAACATTATCAAACACATAATAGACCAAATAAGACAACAAGACAAACGATATCTCTGTTGTAATATCATAACTACTGTTATAGAGATTCACATAATTTGAATAATCATGGTCTATATCACTCGGCCGAAATCCTGCCACGAGAGCCATTCCCCCTCCTACTAAAATCAATAAAAGCAACTTAATAGAAGAATCGAGTCTTTCTTCTATAAAAGCCACTGACATTATAAGACAAAATAGGAAAAATATTATGAAAATCATTTTATTCCGGCATCTTCAATTCTTTTTTCCTTAACATCTGTTCCCTTCCATATACATATAAAGATGAACATAAAAAAGCAAAGAATACACAACCCACAACAATTAACATACGTTTAGGAGAGGAAGGACGCAAAGGCACTGTCACAGAATTTACGACCGTAAAAGATGGAGTTTTCTCCTGTAGTTTGGCTTTAGCGATTTGAACTTGCTGAACCCACTGGCTATAGGAAGTATACGACAATTGCAACTGATTCTCTAAGAAATCTTGCTGAGACATATAAGACTGTAATACAGTTCCCTTATGCGTATCACAATATTCAGAGTACACACGTTGAGCTGCTTCGTAATCCTTTTGACTTTCCTTAAGCATTTTCTCAAAATAAACAAGATCATTGCGTGCTTTACTTGTCTTATACTCTATAATAAAATCCTGTAATCTTTGTTTCACAGAATCTGTCATTGTTGCCGCCACTAAAGCATCCTGTGCCGTAAAACCAATTGTGATAACACTTGTCTTCTTGTCTACAGAGCAAGAGATACTTCCTGAAATCATCTTACAGATATTAGATTCGTCTTCCGTCAACCAAAAAGAATCAGCTCCCTCTGAATTCATTAGTTCTTCTTTCTTTGGAAAAATGCTTTTAACAAAAGTATTGATATAAGAAAAACCAGCGCTCCACCACGGAAGGATTTGGTGGAAAGCCAAATAATCATACAAAGTAGTCTTTATTTCTCCGTCTACAGTTTGAACTTTTACATCAAACAATGACACTAAGAAATCTGTGGAATTCAATACATCAGGGTAAATTTCAGGATAAAGGGCATCTCCATTCATACTACTACCCAAGTTCAATCCAACCATACTAGCTAATGAACCGATATTACCTGACAAAGATGTTCCAGACGATATTTCTGGTGCCAAGGTCACAGTTGCATTATAACCACGTGGTATACTACATACATATATCACAGCCACAACTGACACTATACCACATATCCTAGCAATAAATAATTTCCGTTTAAATAATACTTGAACTATTTCTACCAAATCTATTGGCTGAGGTTCCTTTTTGGGGTCCATAATACATTATTTAAGTATATTCACTAATGTTGCTATCATCGTAGCTATTGAAGCCGTAGAGGTTCCGATAGTCATCATTTCCTGAGGTGTCATCTTGTTACGCTGAGGTTTAGTAGGTACCACAATTTCGCAACCCGGCTGAATAGATCTACTCGAACGACGCCCTAACTGTTCCACAGAACCATTCATATAAATAGTATATACACGAGATTTGTGTGCACGATCGGCATAACCTCCAGCACGTTTAATGTAATAACTAAGCGACTTGCCTTTCTCATAATTAATGGAAATCGGATACATCACCTCTCCACTAATCTTCACCGTATTCGAGAATTGAGGCACTACCAACTCATCGCCTTCACGCAAACGCACATCATCCAGGCTACCTGGATTCTGCATAGCTTTTTCCAAATTAATAGCTACCGGATAAGTGTCGCCTAAATCCAGTTTCAAATTCATGATAGAATCTGCACGAGCCATATCGAAAGTTTTTTCTGACCGTAAACTTTCCTCATATATTTGTATTTGTGAGGCTTTCAGTGCGCTTTCACGTTGTTTCTTTTCTTCCTCTGTCAACGTACGTTGCAAACGAGCACCTTTTGCATAAGCCAAAGAAGACAGACCTCCGGCTGCTTTTACCAAGTCACTCAAACGATAATCTTTGTTATCCATAGCATAATTTCCAGAGAAATTCACGGCACCACTTATCTTTACATTGCGCTGTTCCGAATAAGCCGGACTTTTACGCACAAACACCTCATCGTATGGCTGGAGATGAAAGTCTTGGCCGTCGCCCATCACCAAACCGTCACGGAGAGAAAAGCTATAGGTCTCAGACAGTTTCTCATCATCGGTCACCGCATCCGGATTCTTAATTCGGCGGAACACATCGACTTTTGCCATGGAAGCTGCTTCCGTAAGTCCCCCGGCCTGAAGCACAAGGTCTTCTATCGTCGTATTGTCCGCATACTGGTATACTCCGGGGAAGTTAACCTCGCCGTCAATCGTCAACGTACGCTCCCCTTTCATATCCAACGAACTCGGGATAAACAAAATATCATTCTTACGCAAAGGAATATCGGCTACCGTCCCGTCCATGATGCCTTCCACATCCACAGACAAAGCTTCCATCGTCAGGTCTTCCTTTTGACGGTGCATTACAGCCCGTTTAAGGAAAGCATCTTCACGCAACCCATCGGCCGCTTTAATCAACTGACGTACTGTCTTGATACTCCCGTCCATCTGATATTGTCCGGGATGGAACACAGCCCCACGTATTTCTGCCATATTGGAAAAACGGGGAATAATCGAATCGACATACAAAGAATCTCCGTCTTTCAACAGGAAACCATTCATCTCGAACTCACCCACCGTGTACACGGAATACTCACGTCCGCTTTTACGTATCAGCCGCACATTATCCGTATAAGCGTCCCCGGCAAATCCTCCGGCATAATCCAAAATACGGGAAACGCTTTCGTCTTCTTTCATTTCATAAAACATAGGACGTTTCACCTTACCTCGTATATTCACCAAGCATTCGTACGGCCCTACCACAATCACATCGTTATCCGCCAAACGGATATCGCCCTTTGTATTTCCGTTCAGGATGTAATCATAGACGTCGATGGTTGAAACCACACGTCCCTGACGGAACACTTTTATATCGCGAAGTGTTCCGATCTCGCTAATTCCCCCGGCTGCATATAAAGCATTGAAAGCCGACGAAAGCGCACTCAATGTGTAAGTTCCGGGCACCATCACCTCACCCATCACTTGCACCTGTATCGAACGAGTTTCTCCGACAGTCAGGGTAATATTCGAATTAGAATAAAAACGTCCTAACTGCTTTTTTACATAGTCATTGGCTTCCTTCACGGTCATTCCGGCTAATGTCAAAGGCCCGACTCCCTCTATTGTCACCGTTCCGTCGGGCGACACCGTCCCCTCGAAAGTAGTCTGTGAAGCCCCCCAGACGTCTATAATTACAGCATCACCGGCTCCCAGGCGATAGTTTGCCGGAGTCGGTATATTCATGCTCGGTTCGAAAGTCAACATTTCATTATTGAAGATATTGCGCCCGAACACCTGACGGTCGTCTTCCTTGAAATAATTACGATAATAAATCAACGAGTCTATATCCATAAACCCTATCTCTTCGTTGAGTTGTTGGCTTCTCAGCGTTTTATCCTCTCCATCCTTTATTTCACGTTGCGAACGAATCATATAACCATTCTGTTTCTGGCGTTCATCCCGTGTCTTTTCTTTGTTGGTCCTCAAACGAGAAGTACCGCTTTTAGCTTGCGTCGTCCCCGTCAAATCCAAGGCACCGGGCTGATTTTGTTCTGCTTCATATTTTTTCCGGATACGTCGCAACTGGTCCACTGTCACACCCTTTTGAAGCAATTGGGAAACAATATACTGTTGGTCTTTCCCCTTCTCTTGCTGTTCCATGACATAACGTACGACCTGATCGTCCGACATGGACTGGGAAAGAATAAATTGGAACCAAAAACACGCCAAACATGCCAGCAATATTCTCCTTGCCATATACATCAGAATTTCTTTCCTTTCAAAATAAAGACAATAGTAGTTAAAACAATCTTCACATCTAAAAACAACGAACGTTGTTGTAAATACTCCAAATCCATCTGCAAACGAATCAACATTTTTTGCATCGAATCCGTATATCCATTGTATAAAGTAGCCATAGAGGTCAATCCAGGCCGCATCAAATAAATATAATCGTAATCAGGATTTTCTTTTCTAATCAAATCAATAAAATAACGTCGCTCAGGACGAGGCCCCACAAACGCCATATCTCCCCGAAAAACATTCCATAATTGAGGTAGTTCATCCAAATGATGTTCACGCAAGAATTTACCCACAGGAGTCAATCGTTCATCTCCTTTCTTTGCCAAACAAGGTTTCCCGTCTTTCTCTGAATCAACTCTCATTGTTCGAAATTTCAATATATAAAAAGGTTTTCCTTTGTACCCTATTCGTTCCTGTCTAAACAAGACAGGTCCATCTCCTTGTTTTTTTAATAAAATATAAACTAACAAAAAAACTGGAGATAATATGCCTAAACCCAATAAAGCAA
>ERZ840057.1250-NODE-1250-length-22275-cov-3.555851_pt1 | contig 22275 bp, 21 predicted proteins | sample MGYA00519907_ERZ840057 | MGnify/ENA primary metagenome ERZ840057 (study PRJEB31850, sample SAMEA3708862) | human gut metagenome | biome: human gut; feature: human-associated habitat; material: faeces | place: China | collected 2014 ...
TAATAATTTTATTTCTTGTGCGGATAAAACTTTTACTCTTTTTATATAATCTTCAATCCATAAATCCTTATTTTTTTCAGAACTTATCATTATAACCTCCTCATCTAATAATGAGCATTATTAGATAGCCTTAAGAATTTCTTATTTTAAGGCTATCTAACATATGCACATTGGGTACCGTAGACCTTATAATATCTGACAATTTTCATATATTCATCATTTCTAAGATTCTTGCTTCTATTTTTCTAATTTCTTCATTCTGCACTCTTTTATTGTACCTCTATTTTCTGACTTCGTAAGGTCTCAGGGAACTTAAGTTCATACAGTATCCTGATATGTCGTTTTCATTCTCCCCTTATGCTTGAATTGTAACATTTCACCATTTTATAGGCAATCAGATTTAGTTTTTTCGTCATTTAATACAAAAAACTTTTTTTATTTTTGTGAAATATTTTAGTTAACTTTTTAATAATTATACCTATTTAATATATTGTTCCATTACTATACAAAAAAAGAACCCTGATAACTAAATTACCAAGGTCCTTTCCATATTCTCGTAAAAAGCTAAGCTATATAATCTTAGCTTCTTGCTCTTTCTTCTAATAAAGCTTTTACTTCTGCTTCTGTTTCTAACTGCATTACTTCATCAACTAATGCTTTACATTCATCCATTGTCCACAGAGACATTACTTTTCTTGTAGCAAGGATTGATGTAGCACTTACTGAGAATTCGTTTAATCCGAATCCTAATAATACTGGTACTAATAATGGATCGCTTGCTGCTTCTCCACACATACCTGCCATGATGTCTTCTTTGTTTGCAGCTGAGATGATATTTCTGATAGAACGAAGTACAGCTGGATTATATGCAGAGTACAGATATGCAACATCTGGGTTACCTCTGTCGGCTGCCATTGTGTATCCAGTTAAATCGTTTGTACCGATACTGAAGAAGTCTGCTTCTTTTGCAAGAATGTCAGCAATTAAACTTGCTGCTGCAGTTTCCATCATAACACCAACCTGGATGTCTTTGTCGTATGCGATACCTTCTGCATCTAATTCCTGTTTCAGTTCTTCGATGATCGCTTTTACAGCACGAAGCTCGTCTACACATGTTACTAATGGTACCATGATACGAACTTTACCGAAAGCACTTGCACGTAATAATGCACGAAGCTGTGGTTTGTAAATATCTTCTTTTCTCTGTAAGCAGAAACGTACTGCTCTGAATCCTAAGAATGGATTCTCTTCTGTTGGAAGTCCAAGATATGGAAGTGCTTTATCTCCACCGATATCCAGTGTACGAATGATCACTGGTTTACCATCAAGAGTTTCAGCTACTTTCTTGTATGCTTCAAACTGAGCTTCTTCAGATGGGATTGCATCGCTTTCCATGAATAAGAACTCAGATCTGAATAATCCAACACCTTCTCCATCACGCTCTAAAACACCTTCTGCTTCATCTGGTCCACCAATATTAGCAACCAATTCCACAACGTGTCCGTCTGCTGTCTGGGATTTCTGTCCAACAAATTTCTGAAGGGCAGCTTTTTCTTCTAAGAATTTTGCTTTCTTAGCTTTATATTCTTCTACAACAGATGCTTCAGGATTGATGAATGCTTCTCCTGTTGATCCGTCAAGAACAACTTCATCTCCATCATTAACGATAGAAACGATATTCTCGATACTAAGAACTGCTGGAATCTCCATAGATCTGCAGATGATCGCAGAGTGAGATGTCTTACCACCGATCTCTGTTAATACACCCTGAACATTTGCAGGATTGATTCCTGCTGTCATAGATGGTGTTAAATCTTCTGCTACTAAGATTGTTCCTTCTGGAACTGCACTGATATCTACTTCTTCAATTCCAAGTAAGATCTTAATTAAACGAGTTTTGATATCGCCTAAGTCAGATGCTCTCTGCTGTGTCAGTTCATCGTCTGCCATAGCGAAGATCTGTGCGAAGAAATCACATGCTTCTTCTACTGCAGCTTCTGCGTTGATCTTTTCTCCATCGATCTTAGCTTCGATCTGCTCTGAGATCGCTGGATCCTGGATCATCATGATATGACCTTCTAAAATCTCTGCTTCCTGCTCACCAGCAGTTACTTTCATAGATTCAACCATCTTCTGAGTCTTCTCAATGAAAACTTCGATTGCATCGCTTAAACGTTTTTTCTCTGCCTCTGTATCTTCGATAGTCTGTCTTGTGTAATTAAGTTCTTCTTCCTTAATCTTAACGATCTTACCGATTCCGATACCAGCAGATGCTCCTATACCTTTATACATGTTGTTGCCACCCGTCCTTTATCAAATTATATGTTACACCCATTATAAGCAGTGATTATTCACCTAATCCAGATTCAATCAGTTCTGTTGCATGTGCAAGAGCTGCTTCTTCGTCTGGACCTTCACATACTAATTCGATTTCAGAACCACATTTGATGCAAGCTCCGATGATGTTTAATAAGCTTTTAGCGTTGATTTTTTTATCTTCGAATACGATAGTTACGTCAGATTCGAATTTAGTTACAGCTTTCGCTAAAACTCCTGCTGGTCTCATGTGTAATCCCTGTTCGTTTTCAATGACAAATTTCTTTGATACCATAATTGTTTCTCCTTCTCACATATAAAATAATTTTAATTTATCTGGATCTTTAACTGGCTTATCTTTGTACTCATCTAAGTGCAATTCCTTAAAAAAGCATAAAAAAAGACCTACTTTAACAAATGTTCACACTTATTAAATAGGTCTTGCCTGCCTCACCAGTCACAATCCAAAATTCGATAATATTATAATATCAAATTTTGCCTTATAAGTCAACCTGGTTTTATGACTGATGCCCCATTTCTAAGATCAGTCTTTTGACATAAATGATCAGATACATCTTCTCATCTGCTGAGAGTTTGCAGTTGTAATGTTGCTCGATATGTTCCACGATCTTCTGACTGCACACGTAAGCTTCTGGATACTTCTTCTGATTGCGTTCATAAAATTCAACATCATCTTCTTCGTCTTCTATCGGGCGTTTCTTTGATAAGATTTCCGTCTCAAGATATTGTAAATGTGTTGCAAATCTCTGATATGCTGGATGTTCCGTATCTAGCACGATTTCATAAAACTCCTGAATGATCGCCATGACTTCCTGTACAAAAGATGATTTACCACTAAGGTCCAAGGTAAAAATCTTCTCAATCTTCGTCTTATCTAATTCGTCTCCTGTTTTCTTACGAAATCCAATTCCTTTTCCCATCAAAATAACTTCTTTTCCGTTTGAATCAAATGTACTGACCACGTTATTGTTGATTACTTTCTGTATGATCACTTTCTTGCCTCCTAGATACTTCCAAGAATCTCTTTTGGAATGTATGCTTCTACGTAAATTCCATCATCTCTGTATTCTTCTTTCAAAAGCTGTCCGTGACTTCGGATCAGTTGGATCTTTCCTGCTTCCTGATATCCATACAGCTTTTCTAAATATAATTTCTGTTTTTGCAGTATTTTCTCAATCTGCTCTAACAACTGATCGGTTCCTTCGCCATTTTTCCCAGAAATCCTTACCACCGCTTCTGCATTTGGATCTTTTAAGATCTCATCACCATTTAACAAATCGATCTTATTAAATGCTGTCACGATCGGCGATTCATTCGCACCAAGTTGCTTTAATGTTTCGTATACCGCCTCCATCTGCTTTTCTTTCTGCGGATTAGAAGCATCAACAATATGCAGGATCAGATCACTGTATTTTGCTTCTTCCAATGTACTTTTAAAAGCCTCTACTAAATGATGTGGAAGTTTGCGGATAAATCCGACCGTATCTGTCATAAGAATTGTCTGCCCGCCACTTAAATCCAGACTCTTTGTTGTTGGATCAAGGGTTGCAAACAACTGATCTTCCTCATAGACACCTGCATTTGTAAAATGATTCAGAAGCGTTGACTTTCCAGCATTCGTATATCCAACAATACACACAACCGGAAGATGATTCTTCTGGCGCTGTTTTCGCTGTACTTCTCTGTGCTTTACAACATCACGGAGTTCTGCCTTAAGTCTTGATATTCTCGTTCGGATCAAGCGACGATCCATCTCAAGTTTCTTTTCTCCAGGTCCTCTTGTTCCAATTCCTCCTCCAAGCCTTGATAACGCTTTTCCCTGTCCGGTAAGTTTGGATGCACGATATTTCAGCTGTGCAAGTTCTACCTGTATCTTACCCTCTCTTGTAAATGCCCTCTTTGCAAAAATATCAAGAATGATCAAAGTTCTGTCCATTACCTTTGTATCTAGTGCATCACTAAGATTCCCCATCTGCGCAGGAGATAACTCATCATCACATACAATACCTATCGCATCTGTTCCATATAACAATGCCTTAACTTCGTCAATCTTTCCTTTTCCAATATAAGTTCCCGGATGCGGAGCTTCTCTTACTTGAATCACTCTTGCTGCAACCACTGCTCCAGCAGTCTTTACCAATTCTTCTAATTCATCGAGAGATTCTTCTGCCTCTCTCACGTCCTGATCGGCCACTGCAACAAGAATAACCTTTTCAACAATCTCTTTCCTGATCTCTTCCATAATGACTCTTTCCTATTCCTGATTTAATATCTGCATTACCGCCATCGCAAATGCCTTTTCTTTTGCTGTTTTGATCTGTGTTGGTTTTCTCATCAAAAGATCCTTATCACTTCTTTTTCTGACATCTTCCGCATATTTATTAATATCAATCCCTAGATATTCTGCACAAGTTCTTCCTTCTATTTCCATGTCATTATCAGTCACTGCCCATGCATCAATAACTCGATGATCTTCTGGATTTACCGCGATCATCAATGTCATTGCTTTAGAAAACACATTTGTCTGTGAAAATCCCATAGCAACCTTTGCATTGGCCCCATATTGTTCTTTAAATTCTTTATACATCTGTGAGACATATTTTGAACGCTGATTCTGCATATAAGAATAGCAGATAAATAACAGAATACAAAATATGATCAACACTCCTATTATCAAAATAAACATCTTATTCCATCTTCCTTATAATTTTTCCTCTATCACAGAGCGTTCATGTTCTGCAACATTCTCAAAGAAATCGTTCTTCATAGAAAGTATCAACATGAATAATGTATCGATCACTGCCATCGCAGCCATCCTTGTAAAACTAACCTGATCATAAAAAATGTGTTCCCTTGTTGCTGTTATGATCACATGATCACAAATCTCAGTTATCGGTGACTTTGCCTGATTCGTCACTGCAACAGTCACTCCACCTTGCTTCTTCACGATCTTAGCCATGCGGATCAGACGCTTAGATGCTCCCGATGCTGAAATCGCAAAAAATACATCACCTTTCTTCAGCGTTCTTGCAAATGCCTCCTGTGTCTCCCACATTGGAGAAGTCACAGCATGTAGCCCAAGCTGATTAAACTTATATGTTCCGTCCATCGCAATCGGTATTGTATTGCCCATCGCAGCAAATTCAATGAGATTTGCGCCCAAAACTGCATCCACAATACTTCGAAGTTCTTTCTGATCAAAATTGTGAAAAGTTGCTTTAATCTCTTCTACTTTACTAACCATAATATTGTGAAGAGACTGTTCCATATTCTCAATATTAATTTCATTCGATGCTGCCAGTTCTTCCTGCTTGCTTTGTTCTCCAGCAAGTTTCAACTTCAACTTGTGAAATCCCTCACATCCGATCTTCTTGCAAAAGCGAATCACAGTAGCCTGACTCGTAGCACAATTTTGTGCCAGTTCAGCCACCGACATATTGATCACATCTTCCTGATGTCCTGCCACGTAATCTGCAACCTTCTTTTCTGCATCATACAGACTATCATATGTCGAAAAAATCTGATCTCTTATCAGAATATCTTTGCCCATAACATTCCCTCATTCAATGCTTTTGTCTGCCATTTATCTTGTTTCCAAAAATGTCAGTTCTTTCTTTCCCTGTGCATCCTTTGGATACGCCTTTACATAAGCTTTTGTATATTTATATGCTGTATCAAAATCAAACAAAGACTCATATGCACTAATCCTTGCAAAGAGCATTTCTTTCTTATTCTTTAATTCATCCTGTTTCAATGCTTTTTTAATAACCTGAAGTCCTTCTTTGTATTTCTCCTGTTTTGCATAAATTGCATACTTGGTACAGTAGATCTCTCCTTCTTTCGGAAATTCTGAAATTCCAAGATTGCATACTTCTAGTGCTTCTTTTGTTTTATTTCTCTGCATCAGACAATATGCTTTTAAAGAATACGCCTTAATTTCTCCACGATCGATCAATCGATCATAAATTTCAGCTGCTTTGTTATATTCACCCATCTGATACAATGCCTCTCCTTCATAAAACAAAACATTCTTCTTCTGTTTTGTAAAGATCAATGTAAATCTTGAGGTCGCACTATCAAATTCTTCATATGCTTTCTGATATTCTTTCTGTTTTAGATATTTCACACCCTGATCTGCTGCCATTCTCTGTCTGATATATCCAATACCGCTGACCGCAACCAATCCTATGATCACGATCAGTATAACTGTTACAATTCCTTTTAATCTGCTATTCATTCTCATTCTCCTGATCTGTTCTTATATTGTTGTTACTCTTCAGTATAGCAAATTATGTTTTATCATACAAGCAGTCTGTCTCCTTATCTTATATTGACATCTTCGTTGTCTTGCTGTTTCCTGCTTTATCAATAAAACGCACATATAATCTTGCTTTTCTATATTTTTTCGCATCATATCTGACACCATTTGCAGTTTTCCATTTATATTTTTTGGCACTCTTTCCTTTTGGAACTAACTTATACGCGGTTTTCTTCTTGCCACTAGTTCCATAATTTGCCGAAAAAGTTACTTTTTTCTTCTTTCCTGATTTTTTCTTCTTAAGCCTAAGCTTTGTCGGTGCCTTGGTATCAACAACGATCTGCGGAAGTTTTAATTCCTTCTCTCCAAGCATCGTATTATATTTTACATAGACCTTTGCAATCGTTCCGTTCTTTAAGGTCACAGATTTTCCATAACGATACGGAAGTTTGGCACTGCTTTGTCCCTTTTTCACGATCTTATATTGCACACTATTAATCTTCGTAAAACTTCTGGCACTGGCATTGATCTTTATTGTCACATTTTTGTTTGTATAGATACTCTTTGCATCTTTTGTTCCAGGATATGCTGGAAGTATTTTTGTTTTTTTATTGCTTACGATATCAATAGACTGCAAGACTGGCATGGAAATACTCTTTCCTGATGATATAATTTTTCCATTGACACTCGGTTTATTTCCACCTTTTTCTGTTCTTACATATAAATGACTTCCATCAGAGGTGATAACGATTGTTCCCCTGTTACCCGTCTCATAAATATCCATCTTGGAAAGATCCGTAAGAACATTTTTCATAGGAACTTCCCCTGTATTTTTATATCCATTGCTAATAACCGCAATATTTGCTTTGGTATGATCGATCAATAATTTGTGATCTGATGTCCGTCCTGCGATCAGTTTGTCCTTTTCCTTTACATCCTGATAACCATGATGTGGTTCTTTTAATACCTGTGCCTGCAGATTATAACCTTTTTTGATAATCTTCTCTATCGTTTCTCTCTGGGCATCTCCTGTCATCAAAAATGAATTCTTTCCATAGACGATTCTTGTAACGATGGAATATTTATTTTCCTGCCTTACATTAAGATCCACTTGTCTTCCATACTTATAATTATTCTCCAGTGGCCCATAAAACGTAATCTGTGCCTGGCCAAGATAAATCTTTGAGCCGGCCTTGGGAATAACATATTTTACATGCAAAGATTCATCTTCTTCACTATTTCTTTTTTCAATTTCATCCTTTACGTTTTGGTATGTATCTGAATCAAATTTTGTCCATTTCGCAGTTTCTGAAGTCTGTTCCTTAACATTATCATTGCTTCTTAAGTAAGTCATTTCTAAAGAATTCCCATAAATCGTATTGATCGTAATTGTTTTATCTTTCAGGATCTTTACCAAGCCGCCAATATGATCCCGATGTGGATGTGTAAGAATCACAAATTCCAAATGCTTTACACCCATTTTTTTAAGATACTCATAAGCTGGATCTTTTTTCTTGGCATATGTCTTGTCTTTCGTTCCATTGTATTTTCCAGCTCCTGTATCGATCATTGCATATTTGGCGTTGCTTCCTTCCCCATACTGAAGCAATGCTCCATCTGCGCAGCCAACATCAATAAAATGAATTTTAAAATTCTGTGCAGCCGATACTTTATGAGTGACTTTGTATATCGGTGTTAATGTTATAGTCATTAGTATAATCAACAGACATGCTGTAATCTTTTTTATTCCTTCCTTCACATTCTTCCCCTTATCTTCATCTTTATGTCACTTGTTATCATTTCTTTGAAGTATTTTCCCCACAAAAAGAGAAGCCTCCAAAAGAGACTTCTCCTATTATATCACAATTTTCACTACTTATCTAATTTTATCTAAGTGCCAGATATCATCAACATATTCCTGAATTGTACGGTCAGATGAGAATTTACCACATCCTGCAGTATTTGTCATTGCCATCTTCGCCCATTTCTTTGTATCCTGATATGCTTTTGCCACTTTCTCATGAGCTTCTGCATATGAACGGAAGTCTTTTAAGATAAAGTACATATCTGCCTGACTTCCTGTATCACCAAATAACAGACTCTGATATAAGTCTTTGTAAAGTTCATGGTCACCATCTGCATATGTTCCATCAACTAACTGATCTAATACTTCATGAATATCTTTGTCATTCTCATAGATCTCATATGGATGATATCCACCATTGTTCTCGTAGTTGATAACTTCTTCAGAACTTAAACCGAAAATAAATGCATTCTCTTCTCCGATTTCATCAACGATCTCTACGTTCGCTCCATCCATTGTTCCAAGTGTTGGTGCACCATTTAACATAAACTTCATATTACCTGTTCCTGATGCTTCTTTGGATGCTGTAGAAATCTGTTCGCTGACATCTGCTGCCGCAAAGATCAATTCCGCATTAGATACACGATAATCTTCGATAAATACTACTTTTAATTTACCTTTGATCGATGCATCATTGTTTACCTTATCAGCTACAGAGTTGATCAGTTTTATCGTCTGTTTTGCACGACGATATCCAGCTGCTGCCTTCGCACCAAAGATAAATGTTGTTGGATAGAAGTTCATATTTGGATTCTTCTTTAACTGATTGTACAGATACATTACATGTAAGATGTTCATCAGCTGACGTTTATATTCATGAAGACGTTTTACCTGCACATCAAAGATAGATGTAGGATCAACATCGATTCCATTATGTTCTTTGATATATTTTGCCAGACGTTTTTTATTCTGCAGTTTGATCTCCATAAATTCTTTCTGTGATTTTGGATCATCTACATATTTCTTAAGTCCTGACATTAAAGAAAGGTCTGTTGCCCATGTATCTGTTCCAAGTTTTTTAGTTACCCAGTCAGAAAGTAATGGATTACCATGCATTAAGAAACGTCTCTGTGTGATTCCGTTTGTCTTATTGTTAAACTTCTCAGGCATCATCTGATAGAAATCTTTTAATTCCTGATTCTTTAAGATTTCTGTATGAAGTTTAGCTACACCATTTACAGAGTATCCTGCTGCGATCGCCATGTGTGCCATGCGTACCTGACCATCCCAGAGAATTGCCATCTTTCTGACTTTCTCTTCGTTACCTGGATACATCTCACGAATCTTGTTCACAAAACGGCGGTCGATCTCTTCTACGATCTGGTAAACTCTAGGAAGTAATCTTGAGAACAGATCGATTGGCCATTTCTCTAATGCTTCTGCCATGATCGTATGGTTTGTATATGCACAAGTCTTTGTTGTAACTTCCCATGCTTCATCCCATCCAAGACCTTCTTCATCCATTAAGATTCTCATCAGTTCTGCTACAGATACTGTTGGATGAGTGTCGTTCATCTGGATTGTCATCTTCTCATAAAGTTTTGTGATGTCGTCATGATTCTTCTTATATTTGGCTACTGCTGCCTGTAAGCTTGCAGATACGAAGAAATACTGCTGTTTTAAACGAAGTTCTTTACCTTCATAGTGGTTATCGTTTGGATATAATACTTCTACAATATTCTTTGCAAGGTTCTTCTGTTCTACGGCTTTGTCATATTCACCTTTGTCAAATGAATCTAACTGGAAGTCAGTGATTGGTTCTGCATCCCAGATTCTTAATGTGTTAACAATGTGATTTCCATATCCTACAACTGGATAGTCATATGGTACAGCCATAACAGACTGATAATTCTCCTGAATGAAGTTTATTCTTCCAGATGCTTCATCATATTCTGTACGGATATTTCCTCCAAAACGTACTTCCTTCGCATATTCAGGACGTTTTAATTCAAATGGATTTCCATTCTTTAACCATTTATCTGGTACTTCTATCTGATATCCGTCTTTGATCTTCTGCTTGAACATTCCATACTGATAACGGATTCCGCATCCATATGCTGCATATCCAAGTGTTGCAAGTGAATCTAAGAAACATGCTGCTAAACGTCCAAGTCCACCATTACCAAGGGCTGGATCTGGTTCCTGGTCTTCTACCATGTTAAGGTCTACACCTAATTCTTCTAATGCTTCTTTCACTTCTCCATACATACTCATATTAATGAGGTTGTTTCCAAGTGCTCTTCCCATCAGGAATTCCATGGACATATAATATAAAATCTTCGGGTCTTTTTCTTCATAAGTCTTCTGAGTATCCATCCAGTCTTCAATGATCCACTCTTTCAGAGCATAAGCGACTGCCTGATAAATCTGCTGCTGGGTGGCATTATCAAGCTCTACTCTGAACTGAGTCTTAAGATTATTGATGACTTCCTGTTTGAACAGTTTCTTGTCAAATCTTTCTGTTTTCATGATTGTCTCTTCCCCTTTCGTATTCCCAGTATATTATTAATTTTAGCATATAAACTGGAAATATGATACAAAAATTGCGGATATTAGTTGTATTTTTTCATAAAATATCGTTATTGATACAAACTTTCAGCCACACATAACCGTCCATATCCAATTTCATCATTCGGATATCTATCATATCCCTGTAATCGTCTCGCTCCCCTATGAAGATACCCCTTCATTCGTTCTCCATAAAGATATGGATCGTTTTCTCTTACTATTCCCCATTCCATCAAAAGAGCTGCTGATCCTGTAACAAATGGTGTTGCCATCGATGTTCCTGATCTTACACTCTCGCCTCCTCCAACTGCTGCTGCCAAAATTCCAACACCTGGTGCTACAAGATCCGGCTTATCTACACAAAATTTCTGATCTCCTCTTCCTGAAAAATCTGCATAAGCCTGATATCTAACATCATAAGCACCTACGGAAATCACATTTCTTGCAGTTGAAGGAATTGTTAAAGTAAATACTTTATCTGGTTCTAAAAATCTGGTTTCTGGATTGCTTCCTGCAGATACCGGAAGCCACATCTGATATTCACCATTTTTTATATTCATTGGTAAAATTTCTATCTTCCACTGACCGCTTTCTATATAATTTCCTTCCATCGGTATAAAACTAAAATATAGTTCCTGCCTAACATTATATGGCGTTGAGTATCCATTGTACACGTAAACCGTTGTATCCTTATATGTGTATTGCAATTTTCCTTGCTGGTCCACGATCGTATATGTGATTCCCGATGGAGACTCAAGTCTGATCTTGAATTCATCCACAAAATCTTTCCAGATCTGTAGATTCAAGTTCTGCTCAAATGGTGCCACATCAAATAAAATCAGCTCCGTTTTTGTCGTGATCTTCCCTTGTTTATGACGCCCACTATTTCCCTCATTCCCAGTTCCTATGCAAATAGAGCTTTTCCACTGTCCTGCGATCTGTGAAACAAATGTCTCCAACAACGAATTTCCTCTGTGATCCCCGTAATTATGCCCATAACTGATATTCACTGCCACTGGTCTGTTTTCCCTTATCGCTGTATCGATCACATACTGCAGTGCTGTCATCAACTGTGTCGTCCTTGGAAATCCTTGTTTGCTTATATCTCCTAATTTCACAACGATCAGTTCTGCCTCTGGTGCCACACCATTTCTTCCTGCACAGATGGATGCTACATGCGTTCCATGGCCAAGATCATCACGACTTTGAAACATTTGCCGTCCATTTTCTGAATGAATTGCTGCATTGATCTCTTTTCTTGTATACAAAGTTCCATTTATAAATGGCTGTGGTGGGATTCCCGAAATCGTCTGATCCCATAACTCATAAATTTTCGTATCTCCATTTTCATTGATAAAATCCGGATGAAATATATCGATTCCTGTATCGATCACTGCAACAAAAACACCCCTTCCAGTCAACGAAAGAGGTGTATTCTTTACCGACAACATACAGGAAGCTGAAATTGATACCTGTCGGTTTAATAATAAATTTTTTGGTTTTTCTATAAAGATCACTTGTTCATTTCTTGAAAATGCTTCTAAATCATTTTCTTTCATATATGCGATCGCATATCCCATGCTCAATGGTTCAATATTGGTTGTTGATGATTTTTTTAATGTCTTTAGATCACCTGCATAACGAAAGATAATCTCCCATCGATCAAATGTCTGATCATATCCAGCATTTAAATCTTCTGACCTTTCCCGTTCTTCTTTCGTAAGATCCAGTGCCAGATTGAACTGGTTATCAAATTTCTCATCTTGTTCCATAAGATCCTTTCACTTTCTATTGGTATGGTCTTATTTTATGCCTGTTTCTTTGCGTTCATTCCTATTTCACTTCTTGCTTACAATACTTCCACACCAATGCACAAATCCCATAAATCGATGATGCTATCATGATCCCCGCAGCAACTGCGATTGCGATCAAGATTGTCTTTTGTCCATATAAAGAAGATAAATGCCATTGCTTGGCAAGAACATAATTCATTGTGTAATATAAATTTCCTCCTGGAACGAGCGGAATGATCCCGGTGATCAAAAATACCGTAACTGGTGTCTTTAAAATTCTGGCCATCGTCTCTGCATAAACCGTTGCGACTGCCGCAGCTGCTAAATTCGCTGCAAACACACTTGGCATCTCATTCCATGCAACTAAATATGCGATCCAGGATACCATTCCTGAAATTCCAGCCATACAAAGTTTTCTTCCTCGAAGATTATAAAGCACTGCAAATCCAAAACTTCCGACAAAACTTGCAAGTACCTGAATGATCTCTGTTTTCATTTATAACACACCTCCCCAAAATATCAGTGCCATAAAAGAACCTGCCGCAAGAAAGACTGCTAACAACACGGATTCACACACACGCAAGATTCCAGACATCATATCCCCACCGATCATATCTCTAAGTGCATTGACAAATGCCACTCCCGGAACAAGCAGCATGATATTACCGATAATGATCTTTCCATAATCCTGTGTTATTCCAACGCTTGCACAAACATATGCTAACGATGCTACAAAAAATGATAATAAAAAATTTAGGACCATTTCATTTGGTGCAAGTATCTTTAAGTATCTGGCTAATATCGTTACTAAAGCTCCACTTAGTGTCGCTATAACATCTTCTGTGATTCCCCCTCCATAAAATGAAGTCCAGGCTGCTGCGATCACGGCTGATACGATCACTTCTTCCAAAAATGTGATCATATTTCCATTTTTTATTTTCAGAACTCTTTCTCTAACTTCCTCTTCTTCCGGAAGATATTTACACATATATCTTGACAGCTGATTTAATTCATCTAATTTTTTAAAATCTGTTTTATAATATCTGATACGTTTTGTCTGTGTTATGATTTCTCCTTCTTCATCTTCGATCGTCGTTACGATACTCGATGTGATAGAAAATACATTAGCTTCTTTTGCCCCGTATGCTTTACAGATTCTTGAAATGGTATCTTCCACTCTTGAAACACCCGCACCAGATTTTAGCATCCATTCTCCGATCTCCATTGCGTATTTCAAAACCTTTTTCATCTCCATAGGAATTACCTCCTGCCATCTAGTCTACCAAAATTGACTGTATTGTAACACAAAAGAAATCCCTGTGCTATGATTACACAGGGATTTCATCTAAAATTCTATTATGACATATAAAAAAAGTTTTATTTTACTATATTAAATTAATCAATCTTCAATCTTATGTGTCCATGCAACTGCCAGTGCTCCTGCACCGATATGGCATGCAACACTTAAAGATAGTGGATCCTGATGAAATTCCATTTCTGGGAATTCTGCCATCAATTCTTCTTTCCACTTAAGCGCTGCTTCTTTATCTTTCGTATATGCAGACTGAAGATAAGCATGTTTTGCAAAATCTCCATCTGGAAAACGTTCTTCTAATTCTTTTCTTACTGCCGCGATCATCTTTTTCTTTGCCTGTTTGACACCTCTTGTCTTGGCAAATGCATCTAACTTCTCACCATGAATCTGCAGTACTGGCTTGATTCCAAGGACTGTACCGATCGCTGCTCCAGCTGATGTAACACGTCCACCCTTCTTAAGATATTTTAATGTATCTACCATAATGAAGATTCCTGAATCTAATTTATCTGCTTCTAAGATATCTTTGATCTCTTTTGCAGATTTTCCTTCTTCTGCCAATTTCATGGCATCTGCTACAGACTGTCTTTGTGTTACAGAAATTCTCTGATTATCCACAACCTGTACTTTTCCATCATAATCATCGGCTAACATCGCTGCTGTTGCACAGGAACTGCTTAATCCGCTGGACATCGCAATGTGTACGATCTCATCATGATCTTCTAATAATTTCTCCCACAGATCCAACACATCTCCTGGTGCTGGCTGAGATGTCTTGATATCTGCATCCTCATCTAACTTCTGATAAAATTCTTCCTGTGTTAATGTGATATCTTCAAAATATAATTCATCATTAATATAAAATGGCATTGGAATCACTGAGATTCCAAGTTCTTTCCCTTCTTTCTGGGTAATTCCGCTGTTACTATCTGTTACGATCGCAATCCTGCTCATTTTTCTAATCCCTTTCTACTTATACATAATAACATTTATAAATACCGTACTCTTCGGTCTATCTGCTTTTTGCCTTTACCTCACATCATAACAGAGGTCTATAGGTATCGTCAAAGGTTTTTGCCTTATATTTTCAAAAAATACATGACTATTTTCTAATTTCCTGCAGAAATCTTGCAATCGGAAATCCTACAACATTGTAGTAATCTCCTTCAATCCCTTTGATGAATACCGCTGCTTTTCCCTGAATCCCATATGATCCAGCTTTATCCATTGGCTCTCCCGTCTCAATGTAACGCTCTATCTCATCTTCACTGATCTCATAAAATGTTACCTTTGTTTCTTCATAAAATGTTTTTGCTTCCCCATCTTCGATCAGGCAAACACCTGTATAGACTTCATGTGTCTGTCCGCTTAACATCATTAATGTTCTTTTAGCATCGGCTTCATCTGCCGGCTTTCCAAGAACCTGTCCATGATAAGCTACAACTGTATCAGCCCCAATGACCATACTCTGTTTATCTGATCGTTCATAAATATCTCTTGCTTTAATAGATGCCAATTCCATAACCACTTCATGTGGTTCTGTTTTTGTCGTAATCTCCTCGGCATCACTCGGCATAATATCAAAGTCTAAATCTGCAAGTTCTAAGATTTCTTTTCTTCTTGGTGATGCAGATGCTAATATAATATGTTTCAAACTTGTATATCTCCTTTGTTGTTTCTTGTATAGAAACGTTATCTCCATATAGAAAAACAGCTTTTCATACACTTTCGCATACAAAAAGCTGTTTGATGATTCTTAATTAGTCTTCAATCTTCTCTTCTAATTTCAGATTGATTCTTCCCATCTTGTCGATCTCTAATACCTTGACAGCTACTTTGTCTCCGATATTAACGACATCTTCTACTTTCTCTACTCTTTCGTTAGAAAGTTTAGAAATATGGATCATTCCATCTTTGTTTGGAGAAAGCTGTACAAATGCACCGAAGTTCATGATTCTTACAACTTCACCTTCATAGATATCTCCAACATTTAATGGTTCTACGATAGATTTGATGATGCTGATCGCTTTGTCGATCATTGCCTGATCTTCACTTAAGATATCGATACGTCCACTTTCGTCAATATCAATCTTAACACCAGTTTCATCAATGATTCCATTGATTGTTTTACCCTGTTTACCAATAACTTCTGAAATCTTTTCAGGATCGATCTTGTACTGGAAAATCTTTGGAGCATATTCTCCAACGTGGTCTCTTGCAGCTGGGATCACTGGGTTCATTACATCGTGAAGGATATGTGTTCTTGCTTCTTTTGTTCTTGCGATCGCTTCACGGATGATCTGTTCTGTTAATCCGTGAATCTTAATATCCATCTGGATCGCTGTGATACCTTTGTCTGTACCAGCTACTTTAAAGTCCATATCTCCGAAGAAGTCTTCTAATCCCTGAATATCTGTTAAGATGATGTAATCGTCATCTCCTTCTCCTGTGACAAGTCCTACAGAAATACCTGCTACTGGAGCTTTGATCGGAACACCTGCTGACATTAATGACAGAGATGATGCACAGATACTTCCCTGAGATGTAGATCCATTAGATTCCATGATCTCAGATACTGTACGGATTGCATATGGGAATTCTTCTTCACTTGGTAATACTGGAACTAACGCACGCTCTGCTAATGCACCATGTCCGATCTCACGACGTCCTGGTCCTCTGCTTGGTCTTGTTTCTCCTACAGAATAAGAAGGGAAGTTATAGTGATGCATATAACGTTTAGTAGTTTCTGTTACATCGATTCCGTCAAGACGCTGTGCTTCAGATAATGATCCAAGTGTTGTTACTGTCATAACCTGAGTCTGTCCTCTCTGGAATAATGCAGATCCATGAACTCTTGGTAAGCAGTCAACTTCTGCATGAAGTGGACGGATCTGTTTGATCTCACGACCATCTGGACGTTTGTGATCTTTTAAGATCATCTTACGAACAGTCTTCTTCTGGAATGCGTAAACAGCTTCACCGATCTGTGCTAACCATTCTTCATTCTCAGCATATCTTTCTTCTAATTTCTCTTCGATCGCACGAATATTTGCTTCTCTTGTCTGTTTATCATCTGTAAATACAGCTTCTTCCATTGCTTCTGGTGTAATGAAAGCTACCATATCATCATACATCTCTGGATCTACGATATGATGTTCGTAGTCATGTTTTTCTTTTCCACATTCAGCAACAATTGTGTCGATGAATTTGATGATCTCCTGGTTTACTTCGTGAGCTTTGAAGATTGCTTCTAACATCACATCTTCAGGCACTTCATTCGCACCAGCTTCGATCATGATAACTTTCTCTCTTGTAGATGCAACTGTTAATGCAAGATCAGAAACTTCTTTCTGTGCAGAAGTTGGGTTGATCACGAATTCTCCATCGATCAGTCCTACCATTGTAGATGCTGTAGGTCCGTCAAATGGAATGTCAGAGATTGCTGTTGCGATCGCAGAACCAAGCATAGCTGTAAGCTCTGGGCTGCAGTCTGGGTCTACAGACATAACTAAATTGTTTAATGCAACGTCATTTCTGTAATCTTTAGGGAACAGTGGTCTCATTGGACGGTCGATCACACGGTCTGTAAGAATTGCATTCTCAGAAGGTTTTCCTTCTCTCTTTAAGTATCCACCTGGGATCTTACCTACTGCGTATAATTTCTCTTCGTATTCTACACTTAATGGAAAGAAATCAATTCCATCTCTAGGTTTTTCAGATGCTGTTGCTGTAGATAATACAACAGTATCGCCATAGTGCATAAATGCTGCACCATTTGCCTGTGCTGCAACACGTCCGACTTCAACCATCAGTGTACGTCCTGCAAGTTCCATGCTAAACTGTTTTGTCATAGTTCGTCTCCTTTATATTCTTTTGTCTTAAGGCGCCGAAACAACTGAAAAACCGACTACTAACCTTCTAATCTTCGTGATTTTATTCACTTATTAGCTGTAATAAGCTTTTCAGCAGTCTCGGAAAACGCCTCAGTAACTTAGTTAGTATATCATGGTTTCTTAAAAAAAACCAGACGCAATTTGTCAAAAATCTTCCACACCACATATCCAACTGCGGCTCCTATGGTATTCGTCATCACATCATCGATCTGTGCATATCCTCTGCCAGTCATATGCTGCATTACTTCAAGCATACAACTGATCATGCATGCACTTCCTACACACATCCAGATTTTTCGAATCCTCTTAAATGCAATTGGAAGTAATATACCATATGGGATAAACATGATGATATTTTCCACAAAATACGCATGAGCGATCATCGAATTCCCCCATGTTTCAAATAATTTTAAACTTACATCCGTTCTTGTTCCTGGTTCTCTTGAGAAAAATCCTACATTAATAAATACGATCGCATAGATCAGGATCAGTGTCCAGACATATTTCTTTCTATGAAAATGTTTCCCTTGTGGAAAGATCATGTCAAACATCTTTAACAGCATCAAAAATACCATTCCGATACTGCATGCGACAATCAGATATCTTAATGGCTCCATCATATCCTCTTTTATAAAAAATGAAAGATATTTTATTTTTTGTAACAACTTATCTGCCTCCTCTCTTTTGCTTTCTTTTCCCTATTCATAATTTACGCTATCATATTTCTTTAAAGAATAAACGAATATGGTGTGAGTGGTTATTTATATGGTGCGAAATGTAAAAGAGGATGCCGTTTCTTTCGACATCCTCTTGGTTTAACTAACAACTTCTTAATGTTCTTACTTTTGGTTCAGCAACTTTTTTATCTTCTGATACCCATAAATCTTTGTAATTTAATTTTAAAAGTCCTGTAATCATTAAGCTTAATACTAAGATCATTGCGACTGTTCCTAAAAAATGAATCATCATATTCTCCTTTTTTATTTTTTTGTATTCTGTATTATGTATTTTCTATGTATATTTTATCAAATTATTTCTACTCATTCAATCTATTATGATATTTTCTAGGAAATGACGATACTATATATATAACTTTCTTGAGATAACCAGCAATCTTCTCAAGAACTATTATTGATCACAGAAGGATTTTGTGCAATTTGTAGTACCAATTTTTGTAGTAAGAATATAGGATTATGATAATGACTATACCGAACTCTTACGATCATTCGTTATAATCCAAATTTTTCTATGATATTTTTCTCCGTACTGAGGTTTAATTCCTGGTTCGTATTCGGAAATCAAAAGACCTTGTTTTGCTATATTTTCCATCAAAATTCTATGTTCACTTGGATAGCAGATGTCAAGACCATTGCCTAAAACTGCAATCGTATATCCTCCTGCTTTTAAACAAGCTGTCTGCGCATAGGCATCGGCTCCTTTTGCCATGCCACTGACAATTGCTATTCCCTGTTTTGTAAGATCAGTCGCTATTTCAATGGTTCTTTGTCTCGCAAGTCTGTCGCATCTTCTGGAGCCTACGATTGCTGTCGTCTTAGTGTGATTTTTTATAATGAACCAGAGCAGCGAAAAAAGCTGAGGAAAGAACAGGTATCACCATTGGTCGATGCTTTCTTTTCGTGGGTAAGATCAAATATAGGATCTGTAGGAACTGGAAGTACTTTATATAAAGCAATGCAGTATAGCCTGAATCAGGAAAGCTATCTCAGGGTCTTTTTGAACGATCCATTCGTTCCTCTCGATAATAATAATGCAGAGATTGCCATTCGGAGTTTTTGTGTTGGACGGAACAACTGGCATGTGATAGATACAGTGAACGGTGCCAAAGCAAGTGCAATGATCTACAGTATTACAGAGACAGCCAAAGCGAACCAGTTAAAACCATATGAATATTTTGAACATTTGCTGACAGAGATTCCAAAACATATGGAAGATACCGATCGTTCATTTTTAGAGTAGTAGTTTTTTATCCATAAATTAATTTACTTTTCTATTTTTTAAGTTGTTTATTATTTCTTTTCATTAAATGTATGTTTTATTAAATTTTTTGAATGCCTTATATTCAATACTCTCAAGCGGTTTGATTTTATCAAAATGTTCTCCACGAACTGCTTTATTCCATGCTGCATAAACCTCATCTTCATGAAGCATAAGCCATACAACTAACATCTTAAATTGTTTTTGCGGCAAGTATCCATCGAGCAATTCTCCATCAATCCCAACAAATGCATGATATTCTCCATAAGACACTTGAACATGTGGTTTATTGTACTGAACTATACATTCAAAAATTATTTTAACAACCATTCCTTGAAATCCACTTAATTCTGTCCTATTCATCTCTCGATTCTTTTTTCTTATTAAAACTATGCCTATATACTTCAATACGGTTTCACATCTTACTTGTTTTTCTATCCGCCTTTCTATCACAATATAAAGTACTAGAAATGCAAGTAAATAAACTACTACCCAAACCACATTAACTGTGTTTATTGCCATTGAAACCATCACTGTTAATGCGGATACCGCTAATGGAATAAATCCTAAAAAAAGATTCCATCTTTCGATTCCTCCTTTACATCTTAACAAATCTATCTTTAATTGATCTATTTGATCGACAGTTTTATTTCTGAAATAATCTTCAATTGCTAATAAATCTGCTTCTTTTTTATCGCAATATTCCAAAAAATCATCGACATTAGTGTTCTTTTTCATTTGCTTTCTCCTCTACTTGTTTTTCAAACATCAATTGCATATCGGAATTACTTATTCTCCTTCAAAGATCAAATTCATATTGCTATGCCTATTCAATGAATTTAAATCCTTTTCTATATATTCCCACGTTTCTTTATATGATCCTTCTACTGCAACTGATTTATCTGAAATAAACTTAATAAATTCTTCTACTTTTCCTTCATATTTCTCGGCAAAATCATCTGACATTTCTAATTTTTCATCATCTGTAAAATCTTTCAATTCCTTGTATAATACATGTTCTAAATTACATGAATTATAATAAACACAGTATTGAATTCCATTAATCTTCTTCGTTGTCCTTAGTTTAAACAAAACGTCTGCTTTCTTTGCATTTCTTTTTCTTATCCATCTGACATTCTCTGCCTCTATATGATCTTCATAATATAAGACTTTTGATTTAGATTTATTGTTATCTTCTCCTTCTTCTTGCATTATTTCTTTTTGTATTACTTTGTCATCTGGTATATAAGTTCCATCTGTATCAATTAAGTGAATTATCTTAACATAATCTGTCTTACTGTAATTGTATTTTTTCTCTAATTCCTCTAATTTCTTTTCTACTTGTTCGTTTATTTTAATAATTGCGTTATCTTTCGTTATAAAATTTTTTATTGTAATATCTCCATGAACTACTAAAAATTTAATATCTTCATTATTGAAATATTCTTCCATAATAGTTCCCAACGCTGCTTCGTCACTTGGACCTTCTACTATAAATAATATTACTTTTTTCTCATTCATTATTTTTTACACACCTACCCGCTTTTCGAAACGCCCTTGCAATCTTTAAACTACTAGTTTCTTTATAAATTTCTTCTTTCTGGCCTCCAAGTGTTATACTTCTCAAATAAACATCTCGCAGATTGTTTGATTGTTTGATATTTTTCATATGAATATATTGGTTTGAAGAATTTGTCGTTGAAAACATTATACTTTCCTTTTCTAACATCTCTAATGCTCTAAGATTATGTGATGTAAAAATCAACTGCCCCTTTGCACTCTCATCAAATATTTGTAGCAATTCCCCTAATATATATTCAAATATTCCTGCGTCTAACTCATCTATTGCCAGACAAATAGAAGGATCACTAAATGCCTGAATCAATGCATTTAAAATTGAAATTATTTTTATAATCCCCTCTGATTCCATTCTAATTGGAAATGCTGGCATTCCTTCTCTAGATGACATCAGTTCAATTTTATATCCTTCTTCCCCATTGTCCATTAACTGACTACCATATTCTTTAATTTCTATTTTTAATCCTGGAATAATCGTATATAAAACTGTATTAATTTCTTTAATAATATTCCTTAATATTTTTAAATCATCATTATCTAATATAGTTGTCTCCAGAAGAGATACCGGCAAATCACCTTTCACTCCATTATTTTCACTGTCAATTCTAAAAGCCATTGGTAAAACAATATTTGCTGAAATTACACCTGAATGCACATTATTAATTACAAATAAATCCTTCACCGCAAATTCAAATAATCTTTTTATAATAAAAGAATATTGCTGAAACTTTCCA
>ERZ840057.1260-NODE-1260-length-22192-cov-4.040430_pt1 | contig 22192 bp, 24 predicted proteins | sample MGYA00519907_ERZ840057 | MGnify/ENA primary metagenome ERZ840057 (study PRJEB31850, sample SAMEA3708862) | human gut metagenome | biome: human gut; feature: human-associated habitat; material: faeces | place: China | collected 2014 ...
CAAAAATGCATTTAAAATCACCTTCGGTGATGGCATTTTTGCTTGTATGTCTCGGAATTTTGGCATATTTATGCCAAAACACCTCGCGGGATAATGGTGTGTGAACAGTAATGATGTTACCGAAAGCATACTTCATGCCTTCCTTCAATAAGATAGTAAAAAGCAGATTCCGAGGTGGATATGCGTATTTATAAAAATATCCCTAAAAGAATCCTCAGCCTGTGTCTGGTCTTTGCCATTGGCATCAGCATGGGTGTTCTCTCCGACCACTTTGTTTCTGAAAACTCCCGTTTTCAGACCTTTACGGAAAAATTATTCCGATCCGAAGTATGCAGCAATACCCTCACCCTTCACTACACTCTTGCACACCCTGAAAAAAAAGGTATCAGAAAGCCCGAGGCAACTCTTGGAACTGCACTTTCTGACCCGGCTAAGACCACCAGTCTCTGTCAGGAATATGAGAAAGGGCTGAAATCCTTTGCCTATTCCAAACTCTCCGAAGAAAACCGGCTTACCTGTGATATGCTTCTTCTCTATTTTCACACCAGAGCCTCCCTTGGAAAAAACAGCGCCCTGGATGAGCCGCTGGGACCAGGCCTGGGTGTACAGGCACAACTTCCCATTCTTCTGGCGGAATATACTTTCCGGACAAAAGAAGATATCTCTGATTATCTTAAACTTCTGAGTACCGTCAGGCCATATTTTCAAAGTATTATAAAACTGGAAAAGCAGAAATCCCAGTCAGGGCTTTTCATGAGCGACACAACTCTGGACCGTATCCTGAAACAATGTCATTCTTTTGTCGCAAATCCTGATTCCAACTACATGGATGATATTTTCGCGCAGAAACTGAAAGCTTTCTCCAACCCTGCATTTAACAGCGAAGATCAGAAAAAACTCTGTACATATCATCATAAACTGATCTTAACCGAAGTGATCCCTGCTTATCAGGAACTGGCAGACAGTCTGGAAAGTCTTCGCGGTACAGGCAAAAGCAGCCGGGGCCTGGCATTTTTTGAGGGTGGGCGTGAATATTACCTCTACCTGCTGCAAAGCCAGACAGGAACCTATGTACCTGTCGGACAAATTGAAAAAAGGCTGTCAGCTCAGCTTTTGTCCGACTATCGGGAGATATCTTCCCTGCTGAAACAGAATTCCTCCCTGATCGACAGGCTGAATCAATGTTCCGGTGAACTTACGCTGACACCGACTCAGATGCTGGAGAAGCTTCCGGAATTGATGAAAAAAGATTTCCCAGAACTGAAAGATGCCACTTACGAACTCCGCACCGTCCATCCTTCCATGAAGAAATTCTTAAGTCCTGCTTTTTACCTCACACCGCCTGTGGATACCCGAAGCCCCAACGTGATCTACATCAATGATTCCGGGCGCACCTCTTCTCTGGAACTTTTCGGCACACTGGCACATGAAGGATTTCCCGGTCACCTTTATCAGACAGTTTCTTTTGCTGAAAACAATCCCTCTGACATCAGATATCTGGTCACCTCCTCCGGCTACGTGGAAGGCTGGGCAACCTACGTGGAATCATACGGCTATGAATATGCCGCCTCCCTTATGAATGATCCGGATTCTGCCAAAAATGCCGTCCGGCTTGCCTGGGTAAACCGGAGTATGAATCTGTGTATTTACTCCCTGATCGATATCGGCATTCATTACAGGGGCTGGGATGCGGCCCGCACTGCTGTCTTTCTGAAAGCATTTGGCATCAACAATGCTTCCACTGCTGCCGAAATCTATCAGTATATTGTGGAAACTCCCGGTAACTATCTGAAATACTATTGGGGATATCTGAATTTCCTTGACTTGAAAACAGTCTGTCAGAAAAGACTTGGAGATGATTTCGACCTGAAAGAATTTCACCGCCGGATTCTGGACATCGGACCTGTACAGTTTCCGGTTCTGGAAAAATACATGAAATAAACGCTTTCATCGGCCAGACTTCCGGAGAGTCTTATCAGTTTGAGTGGCATGGAGGAGATAATGTTACGGTTATCATTCAGCCATCTGAACGTCAGAGCGGAATCCGCGTCAGTATGGATTAACAGCCTGATATAACAAATAGCCGGACTGACTGCAATATTTTATAGAATTGCAGTCAGTCCGGCTCTTTAAAATATAAAACCAAACATTTCTCAAGTAATGTTTCCGAAAACAGTCTTCCTGCCTCCATTTCCATCACTGTCTCTTTGAATCTGTCGCTATCATTACCGTAAATCTTTTTAAATCCGGCCGGAACTAATCCCAGGTCGCTTTCTTCCACCATGGAAACATCGAATTCGCTGTCTCCGGCTGCTATGATATATGCAGGCTGCAACCTCTTTCGAAGTCTTCTCACAGCCATTCCCTTACTCAGATTTACAGGAACAACATATACCTTCTCTCCATTATGAAATACGTCCACCAGCTTCGTAGTCAGTTTTGCCTGCAGATCTTCAACCACTTCCTCTGGCTTTTCACATTTTGTAAAAATAAAAAGCTCATCTAGAAATCTCAGCTCAAACTTTCGTCTGGAATCCCCGGCAAGAATCTGCTGCGCTTTTTCCATTTCCGGTCTGCTATTCCGGATCATTTGCAGCGACTCCAGATACCACTCTCTGTCACGCTTACCATTTACCAGCAGTACTCCTCCATTACAGACAAGGGCATAGGGTACGATTCCTATATCCAGCTCAATACGTTTATACTGTTCTTCCGTCCTTGTGGATGTTGGTATGATAGTCATCTTCTCACTTACTTTTTTCAACAGATCATGCGTTTTTTCAGAAATAAACGAGATTTCTCTTCCATTATATAACTCAACATTTAATTTATTTTCACCGATATTGCGCTTATACGAATATATTATGGTATTGTCCATGTCCGCGCATAAAATGCCATTCATTCGCTTCCTCCAAAAATGGGACTGCCGCACTGTTATTACCTACGACAGCCCCATAATTATTATTTCATACGTATTGTTTACCTGCTCATGATTGCTTTTCTGATAAGATCCACCGGTATAATAAGTACTGCAAGTACCATGGATACCAGTAATGCCCTTGGCTCAAGCAGAGTTGTGTTAAATACTTTTCCCCCGATTTCAATGATAATGGTCTGAAGAACAAAGATTGCTCCCATTACCAGTACGAAGTTCTTATTCTCCCCGATATGCTCAAACAGATTAAACTTCTCAGATCTGGTATTCAGACTGTTAAAGATAATCGCATAAATGAAGAACGCAAACATAAATGTTTTCTCATAAAGCTCCGGATCTGCACAGCCCGCAGGGATTACCCAACTGGTAATGCCACCGATATTCTCAAGTATCAGGATAGAACCAAGGGTAATAAATATTGCACTTACTCCGATCGCTGACTTGATGTACGGAGTCAGAATATTATCTGTTCTCTTTGCCGGCTGATCTTTCATATATCTGTCAAGAATAGGTTCTCCACCAAACGCCATGGCAGCCAGTGTATCCATGATCAGGTTGATCCAAAGGATCTGGACAATGGAAAACGGCTCTGTCCATCCCAGGATCGGTGCAATGATATTCATTAACAGAGTACTGATATTTACAGTAAGCTGGAAAATGAGGAATTTTCCAACAGATTTCGCCATAGTCCTGCTGTTAAGCACACAGTCTTTAATGGAAGTCAGACTGTTATTAAGGATAACAACATCTCCTGCCTCCTGTGCAACTGCTGTACCATCTCCCATTGCAAAACCAATGTCTGCCTGTTTTAATGCGGGAGCATCGTTCACACCGTCACCGGTCATACCACAAACATTTTCAAGCTGCTGTGCAATATTCTCTGCAACTAACTGAGCATCTTTGTCTGGTCTTTTTACTTCTTTAACATCGATCAGTAATTTTTTGTCTGTCATTTTCTGAAGATCTTTTTTCAGTTCTTCGATGGAAGATCCACCTTTACCGATTACTACTCCAGGTTTTGCTGTATATACGATTAATTTTACTCTGTCGGAAGCTCTTTCGATTTCAATCTTAGAAATTCCAGCATTGTATAATCTTTTCTTTACATATTTTCTGATTTTGTCGTCTTCTACAAGGTTGTCTGCAAAAGCGTCTTCTGCATACCATCTAGAATCCCAATCTTTAATAATTCCGACTCTCAGACCATGAGGATTAACTTTCTGTCCCATGTTTGCCTCCTTCTATCTATCTTTCATCAAGCACTACTGTAATGTGGCTCATTCTATGTTCGATTCTGTAAGCTCTACCCTGTGCTCTAGGTTTAATTCTCTTCATTGTAGGTCCTTTATTTGCATAACATTCTGCAACGTAAAGGTTTGCTGGGTCCATTCCGTTATTGTTTTCTGCGTTAGCGATTGCAGATTTTAATAACTTTTCAATTAATGATGAAGCATATCTTGGATTGTAAAGTAAAATTCCAAGTGCTGTTTCTACGTCTTTTCCTCTGATCGCATCTAATACAAAAGCTGCTTTTGTTGTAGAAACTCTAGCGTTTCTTAATGTAGCTTTTGGTCTAGTATCTTTATTTGCATTTCTCTCTTTTTTGTACTGAGATCTGCTATATTTCTTTGCCATTTATATGGAACCTCCTTCCAAAATTAATTATTTCATTCCGGTTTTCTTTTCCGTTTTCTTATGTCCACGGAAAGTTCTTGTTGCTACAAACTCTCCAAGTTTGTGTCCAACCATATCTTCTGTAACGTATACCGGTACATGTTTTCTTCCATCATGAACAGCGATTGTGTGTCCTACGAATGATGGGAAGATTGTAGAACGACGAGACCATGTTTTAATAACACTCTTGTCTCCTGCTTCGTTCATAGCGTCTACTTTGTTCAGTAAACTCTTATCTGCAAATGGTCCTTTTTTAAGTGAACGAGCCATAAGTTACCTCCTTGTACTATTTAACAGTTTTACCATCTCTTCTTCTTACGATCATCTTGTTAGATTGTTTGTTTTTCTTACGTGTCTTCAATCCAAGTGCTGGTTTACCCCATGGTGTGCATGGTCCTGGTCTACCGATTCCAGTCTTACCTTCACCACCACCGTGTGGATGGTCATTAGGGTTCATAACAGAACCACGGACTGTAGGACGGATTCCCATGTTACGTTTACGTCCAGCTTTACCAATGTTCACAAGATCATGTTCGATGTTTCCAACCTGACCAATAGTAGCACGGCATACTACAGGCACCATTCTCATCTCGCCAGATGGTAAACGAAGTGTTGCATATTTTCCTTCTTTAGCCATTAACTGTGCTGAGTTTCCTGCGGAACGAACTAACTGTCCACCTTTTCCAGGATGCATCTCGATGTTATGGATTTCTGTACCAACCGGAATATTTGCCAATGGAAGGCAGTTTCCTACTTTGATTTCAGCTTCTGGTCCATTCATAACAGTTGTTCCAACTGCTAATTTGTTTGGAGCGATAATATATCTTTTTTCACCGTCTGCATAAACTAACAGAGCGATGTTAGCTGTTCTGTTTGGATCGTATTCGATTGCAGCAACTGTTGCTGGAATACCATCTTTATCATTTCTCTTAAAGTCAATAAGTCTGTATTTTCTTCTAGATCCACCTCCGCGGTGTCTTACAGTAATTTTACCCTGATTGTTACGACCAGCGTTCTTCTTTAAAGAAACTACCAGAGATTTCTCAGGAGTGCTCTTTATGATCTCGCTGAAGTCGGAGCCAGACATTTTTCTGGTGTAGATTTTGTAATAACATCAAAATCAAGTCCAGTCATATGTCTTCTAGAAGGTGTATATGGGTTATATGATTTAATTCCCATGTCAGTCTCCTTTCAAATCTGATTTAATATCACGCTTTTGTTGCGTATAGTTTCAAGTCTTTATCTTAGTCGAACTAAGTGGTCAATGCCTATAGTCCTTCGAAGATTTCGATATCTGCACTTTCTTCAGTAAGCTGTACGATAGCTTTCTTTGTCTTTGCAGTTTTTCCAAAAGTCATTCCACGTCTCTTTGTTTTTCCATCATTGTTCATTGTGTTGACTTTTGCTACTTTTGTTCCTTCGAACATTTTTTCCACTGCTTCTTTGATCTGATTCTTAGTAGCAGATGGATGAACTAAAAAAGTATATTTCTTTTCAGCCATTGCGTTCATACTTTTTTCTGTTACAACTGGCTTTAAGATAACGTCATAATATTTAATATCTGCCATTATGCATATACCTCCTCGATATTTGCAACTGCTTCCTTAGAAACAACTACAGTGTCATATTTTAAAATGTCATATACATTGATTGTGCTTGTTAAAGCAGTTTTAACTCCTGGAAGGTTTCTTGCAGATAATACTAAGTTATCGTTTTTAGATCCCATAACCACTAATGCTTTCTTAGCACCAACGCTGTCAAGCATTGCTTTTACGTTCTTAGTTTTGATCTCGTCGAATTTGAATTCGTCGATTACTACGAATTTGTCTGCCTGTACTCTAGATGTTAAAGCAGATTTTAAAGCAATACGTCTTTCTTTCTTGTTTAATTTCTTTGTGTACTCTCTTGGTGTTGGAGCAAATACAACTCCTCCGCCTTTCCACTGTGGAGCACGGATAGATCCCTGTCTTGCGTGACCTGTTCCTTTCTGTCTCCAAGGTTTTCTTCCACCACCGCGAACTTCAGAACGTGTTTTAGCTTTCTGTGTTCCCTGACGGTTATTTGCTAACTGGCTTACTACTGCCAGATGTACTAAATGTTCATTTATCTCAACGCCAAAGATGTTGTCGTTTAATTCTAATTTTTCAACTTCTTTGCCTTCCATATTTAATACAGATACTGTTGCCATCTTATATAGTCCTCCTTTCTTTTAAAGACCTATGCCTTTACTGATTCTTTTAACATTACTAAAGATTTTTTAGGTCCTGGTACAGCACCTTTTACTAAAATAATGTTCTGATCAGCGTCAACTTTTACGATTTCAAGATTCTGAATAGTAACTCTTTCTGCTCCCATTTGTCCTGGCATTTTCTTTCCTTTGAATACTTTGCTAGGATCAGAAGCCATACCATTAGAACCTGCATGACGATGATATTTAGAACCATGGGCAGATGGACCTGATTTCAAACCGTGACGTTTGATACCACCAGCATATCCTTTACCTTTTGATGTAGCAGTTGCATCGATTTTGTCTCCTGCTGCGAAGATGTCAGCTTTGATTTCCTGACCTACTGTGTATTCTTCAGCATTTTCAAATCTGAATTCTCTTACGAATCTTTTTGGTGCAACTCCTGCTTTATCGAAGTGTCCTTTCTGTGGTTTGTTGATCCCTTTTTCTTTCTTGTCAACAAAACCAACCTGAACTGCGCTGTATCCGTCATTCTCTTCTGTTTTTACCTGAGTAACAACACAAGGTCCTGCCTGTAATACAGTAACTGGAGTTAAAACTCCATCTTCGTTGAAAATCTGAGTCATTCCAACTTTTGTTGTTAAAATCGCTTTTTTCATTTTGATTGTTCCTCCTATTTAATCTACAGCGGATTATAACGCTTAACGTTGTAATCATCCTAGACGCTACAAGCTTAAGGGGATACCTCATTTACTCATAACCCTGTAGGGATTACCTATTTGTTTTTCATCTTGATATCGATGTACACACCAGCTGGTACTTCTAATTTAGATAATGCATCAACTGTTTTCTGTGATGGTGTGATGATATCAATCAGTCTCTTATGAGTTCTCTGTTCGAACTGTTCTCTGGAATCTTTATATTTGTGAGTCGCTCTAAGAATTGTGATGATCTCTTTCTTAGTTGGCATTGGAACTGGTCCACTCACCTTAGATCCTGTCTTTTTAACTGTTTCAATAATGCTTTTTGCGCTTGCATCGATTAACTGATGATCGTATGCTTTTAATGTAATTCTCATTACCTGACTTGCTGCCATAAAAAAAGCCGCCTCCTTTTCGTACTATAAATGTTTTTGTAGCACGACAAGTGGTGACTGTACACTCCTCCGTGTGTATCGTGAAATCTACACACTGCGTCTCTATTCCGGACTACACCGGTGTTCAATAGATTGTATATTCGTACAGTGACTTGTCGCCAGTTTTAACAACTTGACATTCGCTCCACGGAAAACCTGCAAAGGCTTTTGCCTCTACAGCAACCTCACGCTTCAACGCTATCAAGGTCACAACATTTGCTATTATATATGATGTTTCAAATTAATGCAAGGGGTTTTTCGATTTTTTTTGCATGTTTTTGATAAAATACAAAATGTAGTGTTTTCTGTATGAGTATTACCGTTTTAGACACAAGATAATCTTGTTTTTTATATTTTTTTGCATAAATGAAAACGAGTTCTTTCCTTATTATATATAGAAAGAACTCGTTTTGCAATTCCAATATGTATAATATAAACTGTTATTGACTTTTTTAATTTCATATATTATCATTTATTTGATAATGGTAATCATTATCAATATATAAAAACGGAGGTAAGAGCCATAAAAAATAAAATTAAAGTATTATCAGGAGCACAATTAAAATACATTGCATTTTTATCAATGCTGATCGATCACACAAATAAGGCATTGATCTATCCAAATTTAAATGGTGGCCGATTGAATACAGTTAGTGACATATTTGACATTATCGGGAGAATTGCATTCCCAATCTTTGCATTTTTACTTGTAGAAGGTTTTTTTAAAACAAGAAGCAGGGCTAAATATCTTGCAACTTTATTAGTATTCGGGGTAATTTCAGAAATTCCTTTTGATCTGTTTACAACAAAGCAGTTTTTTGAACCAAACTGGAATAACATTATGTTTACGTTAGCACTTATGCTTGTTACAATTTGGCTGATCGACGTGTTAAAAAAGAAAATGGAGAAGTTTCCTAAGATATTATGGTTTCTCTTGTCATTTGTGATCTTGGCAGTCATGTGTCTGATCGCTGCCATTCTCAGTCTTGACTATGATTATCATGCAATTTTAATTGGATATTTTTATTATATTTTTCATGGAAGGGAACTTATTGCAATTCCATTTAATTTCTTATCCATGTATAAAGAACCATGGGCACTTCTTGGATTTGGATTGGTACTTACGTATAACGGAGAACGCGGAAAACAGAATAAGCTGATCAATTATTTATTTTATCCTGTCCACTTACTGATACTTGGACTGTTAAGAATATACTTAGGAATATAAGTAGAGAAAAATAGCTAAATTTGTTTGTTGGTCAACTGTAGATTTTGAGTATTTCCCAAACATCTCGCTAAATCAGTGCTGTTTAAACCCTTTCATCTTCTGTTAACGAATACAAAAATTATTAACTAGTACCATATAACATACACACTGTGTAATGGTTTGAATAGACTTCAGGTGTATGTGACAGAAATAAAAGAAAAACAAATATTTGAAAGAATCAAGGTGGCAAACATGAGCACTTTTTGAGTGCGTTTTTTACAAATTCGCAGTGCCTGTGGTTGGATGTCTGACCATTGCTGCGGGCATTTTGGCTCGCAGCGAGGGAGTTTCCAAAGGAACAGGCACGGATCAGCGATTTGTAAAAAACGCTCTCAAAAATGCGGAGTTGCCACCGGATTCTTTTAAATATTGGTTGTTCTTTTATTTCTGTCACATACATGAAAGACTAAAAATATACTTGCTATTTCCCCACACGGGTGTTATAGTTAACAACTGGATGGTATTCTCGAAAGAAATCATACCGGCAAATCAATTTAACTTAGAACATCACCCGCAGGAAAGCAGGTGATACATGTATGAAAGTAGGATTTATCGGAGCGGGGAAAGTAGGCTGCTCTCTTTATGATTACTTTGTACACAACAATATACCCGTCACAGGGTGTTACACCCGTACACAAGCAAAGGTAAGTGAAACGGAGAAACAAACTCAGAAAATATTTACAACCTCAATTGATAAAATATTAACAAAGAGTGATGTTCTATTTATAACAGTACCAGATGATGCGATCAGCACAGTCTGGGAACAAGTCAAAACTTATCCGATACAAGGAAAGTTTATTTGTCATTGCAGCGGATCACTAGGATCAGCTGTTCTTTCTGGAATTGAAGCAACCGGAGCATACGGTTACTCTATTCATCCAATGTTTCCATTTAAAAGTAAAAAAACTGCATACGAAGATCTAGCACAGGCATTATTCAGTGTGGAAGGAAATGAAGAACACATGGAAGAGATCATGGATTTATTGTCAGCTTGTCCAAATCGCATCGTGAGATTAAAAAGCGAAGATAAGCCTAAATACCATGCAGCAGCCGCCTTTGCATCTAATCTTGCAGTCGGATTGATCAATCAGGCGAAGGAACTGCTTAATGAATGTGGATTTGATGATGAAGCAGCATTGAATGCATTGAAACCACTGGCAGTTACAAACATGAACAATATATTTGATGTTGGAACATGTGATGCACTGACAGGACCAGTAGAACGCCATGATATCAAAACCGTGCAAAAACATTTAGATGCCATAGATCAGGAGAAAAAGGAAACTTACAGTGCTCTGACAAAAGAAATCATAAAACTTGCAGAGACACGTCATTCTGATATTTCTTATGCAGACATGAAACATGTATTGGAGGAAGTAAAATGAAAACAACAGTAAGTACAGTACAGAAAATGAAAGATAACGGAGAAAAGATCACAATGCTGACAGCATATGATTATTCTACCGCAAAATTATTCGATGAAGCTGGAATCGATACAATGTTAGTTGGAGATTCTCTTGGAATGGTAATGCTTGGATATGACTCAACGATTCCTGTAACAGTTGATGACATGATCCATCACGGAGCAGCCGTTGTAAGAGGAGCAAAAGATGCTCTGATCGTAGTTGATATGCCATTTTTATCTTATCATACATCTGTATATGATGCGGTAGCAAATGCTGGACGAATTATGAAAGAAACAGGTTGTACAGCGGTTAAATTAGAAGGTGGAAAAAACGTATGTCCACAGATCGAAGCAATCGTAAATGCACAGATCCCAGTATGTGCCCACATTGGACTGACACCACAGTCATCTAATATGTTTGGTGGTTTCCGAGTACAGGGAAAAAGCGAAGAAGCAGCAAAAGAGCTGATCGAAGCAGCACAGGCAGTTGAGAAAGCTGGAGCATTTATGTTAGTTCTGGAAGGAATTCCAGAGAAATTAGCAGCGATTATCACAAAGAAAGTACATATTCCAACGATCGGAATCGGAGCAAGTCCAGAATGTGATGGACAAGTACTGGTATACCAGGATATGTTAGCAATGTATGGAAACTTTGTGCCTAAATTTGTAAGACAGTTTGCACAGGTTGGAGAAGTGATGCAGGGAGCAGTCAAAGACTATATCAATGCAGTCAAAGAAGGAACTTTCCCAGGACCAGAAAATACATATGCGATCAGTGATGATGTGATTGAAAAATTATATTAAAAACAGACAACATAAAGGACATATTTTATATAGATAGATTCTCATACATAAATGGGAAAAAGGAGTTTTAACAATGAAAATCGTAGAAACAGTCAAAGAAGTCAGAGAACAGGTAAAAGAGTGGAAGAAACAGGGATTAACAGTTGGTTTCGTCCCAACTATGGGATACCTTCATGAAGGACATAAAAGTCTGATGGATGCAGCAAGAAAAGATAACGACAAAGTCGTTGTAAGTATTTTCGTAAATCCAATGCAGTTTGGACCAACAGAAGACCTTGCAACATACCCAAGAGATTTAGATCATGATGCAGCATTATGTGAAAGTGCAGGAGTAGATTTAATCTTCCATCCAGAACCAGAAGAAATGTATGAGAAAGATTTCTGCTCATTTGTGGATATGACAGGACTTACAGAAGGATTATGTGGAAAAACACGTCCAATTCATTTTAGAGGAGTATGTACTGTTGTAAATAAATTCTTTAACATCGTAACACCAGACAGAGCATATTTTGGACAGAAAGACGGACAGCAGTTAGCAGTTATCAAACGTATGGTGCGTGATCTGAATATGGATATCGAGATCATCGGATGTCCAATCGTTCGTGAAGAAGACGGACTTGCTAAGAGCTCAAGAAATACATATCTTTCTCCAGAAGAAAGAAAAGCAGCATTGATCTTATCAAAAACAGTTGCTTTAGGAAAAGAACTTGCGAAAACAGAAAAAGATGCAAATAAAGTCGTAGAAGCAATGAAGAAAAATATCGAGACAGAACCAATGGCTAAGATTGATTATGTAGAAGCAGTTGACGCATTGTCTATGGAACCAGTTGAGAAACTAGAAGGAACATGTATGCTGGCTATGGCAGTTTACATCGGAAAGACAAGACTTATTGACAATACACTCATTAACGAATAGACTAAAGGAGAAGAAAATAATGAATATCAGCATGTTAAAAGGAAAAATTCATAGAGCAACAGTAAAACAGGCAGAATTAGATTATGTAGGAAGTATTACAGTTGATCCTGTATTATTAGAAGCAGCAGGAATCTTAGAATACGAACATGTACATATCGTAGATGTTAACAACGGAAGTCGTTTTGAGACATACACAATTCCTGGAGAACCAGGAAGTGGAATGATCTGCTTAAACGGACCTGCAGCACGCTGCGTTGCAACAGGAGACAAGATCATCATTATCGCATATGCAGATATGACACCAGAAGAAGCAAAGACATTTGAGCCAAAAGTCGTATTTGTAGATGACGATAACCAGATTTCCCGCTGCACAAACTATGAAAGACATGGACGATTAGAAGATATGTAGGAGAAAGAAGATCATGTTAAAAGGAAAAACGATTGTATTGGGTGTGACAGGAAGTATTGCAGCTTATAAGATGGCAAATGTGGCAAGTATGCTTGTGAAACGTGGGTGTGAAGTCCATGTGGTCATGACAAAGAATGCCACACATTTTATCAACCCGATTGCATTTGAAAGTTTGACCAACACAAAATGTCTTGTAGAAACATTTGACCGTAATTTTCAGTTTCATGTAGCACATGTATCACTGACAGATAAAGCCGATGCAATGTTGATCGCACCAGCTTCAGCGAACATCATCGGTAAGATTGCAAATGGAATTGCAGACGATATGTTATCAACCACAGTGATGGCATGTAACAAACCAGTGATCATCTCACCAGCGATGAATACGAAGATGTTCAATAATCCAATCTTACAGGATAATCTTGATAAATTAAGAAGATTTGGATATGAGATCGTACAGCCAGCAACAGGACATCTTGCTTGTGGAACAAGTGGAGCAGGAAAGATGCCATCAGAAGAAGTATTGGTTGCACATCTTGAGAGAGCGATTGCGAAAGAAAAAGATTTAAAAGGCAAGAAAGTTCTTGTAACAGCAGGACCAACGATCGAAGCGATCGATCCGGTACGTTATATTTCCAATCATTCTTCAGGAAAGATGGGGTATGCAATCGCAAAGATGGCAATGCTTCGCGGAGCGGATGTAACTTTGGTTACAGGACAAACAGCGATCGAACCACCAATGTTTGTAGATGTAGTACCTGTTACCAGTGCACAGGATATGTATGATGTTGTGACAAGCCGAAGTGATGAACAGGATATCATTATCAAGGCAGCAGCTGTTGCAGATTACACACCAGCGAATGTCAGCGATCATAAAGTCAAGAAAAAAGACGGAGATATGTCAATTGAACTGGTAAGGACCAAAGACATTTTAAAGACTCTTGGAGAGAATAAAAAAGAAGGTCAGTTCCTATGCGGCTTTTCCATGGAGACACAGAACATGTTAGAAAACTCCAGAGCAAAGCTTGAAAAGAAGAAGATTGACATGATCGCAGCAAATAACCTCAAAGAACAGGGAGCTGGATTTAACACAGATACAAACGTGATCACATTGATCACAAAGGATGAAGAAAAACAGCTTCCAAAGATGACAAAAGAAGAAGTTGCAGATGCAATCCTTGATTTTATCATTTCAAGAAATTAGATGTTTATAATGATAAAAATCTTTCTAAAAATTAAATAAAATAATTGTTCAACTTCTGGTTTCTCTCTGTGACTATGGTATAATAAAAGATATTAATACCAAAGGAGAGTCAAGGGATGAAAGCAGTAAATAAAGTTCGATTAATCTATTTGCCAGCGATCGTGCTACCAATCTTTGTGATGATAGTGTCGATCGCTGGTTTAAGTATAGGGTATTCAAGGATCAACAAAGCAGACCTGTCAGTAGGATCTTTTGAAAGATTCGCAAATCCTTTAAAGACGATGAATACAGAGACACAGGGCATTTTCTTTGAATTAGAAGAGCATGTAAATAAGGATCCTGAAATCTTTAATAATCAGCAATATTTAAATGACGTCAATAAACGATTAGGGGGTAAAGATTCCTATCTGCTCGTTCGAAAAAATAACAAGATCACTTATGCAGGAAAGGAAAATGTTTCTGACAAATTGATCAATAAACTGCCATCCTATGGGAATAAAGACAGTGATGCTGACCGTGGTTTTTTTGTAAGCCATCCAGGGAATTACCTTGTAAAGCAGCAGGATTTTAAATACAAGGATGGAGGAAAAGGATCTGTATTTATTATGACAGATCTTGGAACAGTCCTGCCACATTACCGCAATATCTTTATTCAGGTATCTTGTGCAGTCATTGGTGTACTGATCTTAACGAGTACATTTTTATCATGGTTTATGTACCGTGAATTCGTAAGTCCGATCAGGGAACTGAAGGCAGGAGCAGAACGAATCAAGGAAGGAAACCTTGATAATGATGTAGTGATCAACAGTGGTGGCGAAGAGATCAGAGAACTTTGCAATGCATTTAATGAGATGAGGGCGGAGTTAAAAGACTCGATCGATGCAAGAATTGTTTATGAAAAGCAGAATAGGGATCTGATCAGTAATATTTCTCATGATCTTAAGACACCGATCACAGCGATCAAGGGATATGTCGAAGGAATCATGGACGGAGTTGCAGATACTCCAGAGAAGATAGATCGCTATATTAAGACGATTTATAATAAAGCAAATGATATGAACGTCCTGATCAACGAATTATCTTTATATTCAAAGATTGATTCCAATATTATTCCGTATAACTTTGAGAAGATTAATATTAATTCATATTTCAAAGATTGTGTAGATGAGATCGGAGCAGACCTTGAACAGAAGGGAATGCTGTTCTCATATCGTAATTATTGTGGAGCGAATGTATTGGTAACAGCTGATCCGGAACAGCTTAAGAGAGTTATTAATAATATTATTAATAATGCATGCAAATATAACAATAAGGCCAAAGGAAAGGTAGGAATTACCTTAACAGAATTTGATCGCAAGGTACAGGTAGCGATCAAGGATAATGGAATGGGAATTTCCAAAGAAGATCTTCCACATATTTTTAGAAGAACCTATCGTGCAGATATGTCAAGAAATTCCGCCGGAGGAAGTGGTCTTGGACTATCCATTTGCAAGAAGATCATAGAAGAACATGGTGGAGAAATCTGGGCAGAGAGTAAACTGCGTGCAGGAACGACAATATTCTTTACATTAAATAAAGTAATCGATCAGTCAAAGGAGAAATAACATGAGCAAAGTATTAATCGTAGAAGACGAACTTTCAATCGCAGAATTAGAGAAAGATTATTTAGAACTTAGTTCATTTGAAGTAGAAATAGAAACAGATGGACAGCAAGGACTTGAGAAAGCATTAAAAGAAGATTTTGATATGATCATTCTTGATATCATGCTTCCAGGAGTTGATGGGTTTGAAATCTGCAAACAGATCAGAGAAGCCAAAGAAATTCCAATTCTTATGGTATCTGCAAGAAAAGAAGACATCGATAAGATCAGAGGATTAGGACTCGGAGCAGATGATTATATCACAAAACCATTCAGCCCAAGTGAGCTTGTAGCCAGAGTAAAGGCACATCTGAATCGTTACCAGAGACTTGTAAATAATCAGATGGAAGCCAACGACATCATTGAGATTCGAGGATTAAAGATTGATAAGACAGCAAGACGTGTATATTTAAATGGAGAAGAAAAAGTATTTACAACAAAAGAATTTGACCTTTTAACATTTCTTGCAGGACATCCAAACAGAGTGTTTACAAAAGAGGAATTATTCAATAAAATCTGGGATATGGAATCTTTGGGAGATATTGCAACTGTTACAGTTCATATCAAGAAGATCAGAGAGAAGATTGAAGTGAATACAGCCAAACCACAGTATATCGAGACAATCTGGGGTGTTGGATACCGTTTCAAGATGTAGGAGATTTTTATGAGAAAAAATAAAAAGATAAATATCATATACAAAGACGAACAGATTGTTGTATGCGAGAAGCCAAAAGGAATTCCAGTTTCCAGCGATAAGACAGGAGATATGGATCTTTTGCATCAGCTTAAGAATCAACTGTTTTTTGAGGAAAATACAGATGGAGAGCCAGAACTATATCTGGTACACCGCTTAGACAGACCAGTTGGTGGTGTTATGGTATTTGCAAGAACAAAGCAGGCAGCAGCATCACTGACAGAACAGATCAAAGATCATACTTTTGAGAAGGATTATCAGGCGGTACTAACTGGATGGCTTCCTGATGATGAGGGAACATTCAGAGACTTCTTATTAAAAGACCCCCAAAATAATGTATCCAAAGTCGTCAAAGAAGGAACGAAAGGTGCAAAAGAAGCTATTCTTGATTACGAAGTTATTGATATGATGGAAGATTCTAAGATGAAATACACATATTGTCTGATCCATTTAGAAACAGGCCGTCATCATCAGATCCGTGTCCAGACTTCAAGCAGAGGATTTGGAATCTGGGGAGATACAAAGTATAATCCAATTTATCAGAAGACAAAGAAGAAATATAAAGAGATCGGACTGTTCGCAGCAAGGATCGCATTTGACCATCCAACGACACATGAGAGAATGGTATTTAAGGCAGATCCAAGTGGGGAAGCATTTGACTTATTAGAGATGACAGAATAACAGGAGATGATAAGAAAAATGAGATTCAGACCATGCATTGACATTCACAATGGTAAGATCAAACAGATCGTAGGTGGAAGTCTCCTTGATCAGGGAGATTTTGCAACAGAGAATTTTGTATCAGAAAAAGATGGTACATTTTATGGAAAACTTTATAAAGATAATCATTTAAACGGTGGACATATCATCATGCTTAATGCCAGAGATTCACAGTATTATGAAGAAGATAAAGTACAGGCGTTAAAGGCATTGAAAGCATTTGAAGGAGGACTTCAAATCGGTGGAGGAATCACAGATGAGAATGCCAAGGAATTTATTGAAGCTGGAGCATCTCATGTGATCGTAACATCGTTTGTATTTGCGGGTGGCAAGATTCATTATGACAGACTGGATTCTTTAAAAGAACAGGTGGGAAAAGATCATCTTGTGCTTGACTTAAGCTGTCGAAAGAAAGATGATAAATATTATATCACAACCGATCGCTGGCAGAAGTTTACTGATGAAGAATTAACGGTAGAACTGCTGCACAAACTAGAGTCATGGTGCGATGAATATCTGATTCATGGAGTCGATGTAGAAGGAAAGGCTCAGGGAATCGATCAGGAATTAGTGAAATTTCTGGCTCAGTATGATGGCAATAAAGTCACATATGCTGGTGGAGTTAAGAACTTTGATGATCTTGAATTATTGAAAGATTATGGAAACGATAAGATCGATGTAACGATCGGAAGTGCCTTAGACTTATTTGGTGGTGATATGGAATTCGCAAAAGTTTTAGAATACTGTAATTGAAGGGAGGCTTAGATATATATGAAATTATTATACGAAGCCAGTAATTTTACGATACAGGCAAGATGGGTTATTCCATTTGCAATATTAGGAATAATAGGAGTACTACTCCTTGTATTTTCAAAGAAACCATTTTTCAAATTGTTATCTGCAGTTTGTCTTGCTATCTGTGCGATTGCAGCACTTAGATTTTGCTTTGGATATATGCAGGTGATTCATGCATATAAACAAGGGGATTATAAGAGTGTCGAAGGATATGTAGAGAACTTCACACCAGCATCAAGCGGAGGTGAAGATCAGGAAGACATGGAAGAAGAAAGTTTTGATATTAATGGCGTTCATTTTTCCTATGGTGATAAATTTATTAAGAAGTTTGGTTATCATCTACCATCTACACAGGGTGGATATATCAAGAAAGATGGACAATATCTAAAGCTTGGTTATATAACAACCGAGAAAGGATATGTGATCGTAAAGATTCAGGAAAGAAGACAATAATCAACAAAAATGAATTTTAAATAAGAAAAATACCGGAAACTTGAATTCAACCACAAGTTTCCGGTATTTTGATTTGTATCTGAATCTTAATATAACAACAAGATTAGTTCTTGCGCATATATTCAGCGCTTTTCTTAGTAAGTTTTGCACGTAAACCACGTTTCTCTGGTTCTGGTGGTGCTACATTACGAAGATTCTTGATAGATGTAATATAAATTCCACTTACAACGGCTTTGATCTCAGCCTTTACAGGAACATCATCAAAGATTGTTTCATCACATAATAATGGTGTGATCTTAGGTCCGATCTTTGCTTTTACAACTGGTACTTTAGATAATCTGGCACGTTTTGGAATATTGTCTGTTACCATCTTAGGAAATCCAGCATCCATGATCTTCATTCGTTTCTTGTCAATGACAAGCATATTAACTGTCTGTGCCATCTGATCTAATTGTGCACGCTGGTCTTCCTGTTTGGCCTGCATCTTTCTACCAACAAAGTACAGAACACCAAGAATGATCGCAGCGATAACTGCAATAATAAGTATGACTGTCCAAATACTCATATTTCTCTTCTCCTCCTAGTATATACATTTGAATATCTTAACTATTATAACATCTTTTTTCTAACTTGTCTTATGTTTTTTTCTCATTTCGATAATTTCTTCACGAATTGTAGCTCCAAGATGCTTTTTCTCAGCTCGTTCAAGCTGATCTGGATAGATTGGTTGTCCAAAAGTAATATGAACAGTTGTAGGTTTTACCTGAAAACGTTTGTTATTCTCAAGAATATCAGCGGTACCTGAAATTGCCATAGGAATGACAGGAACTTTGGCTTTCAGAGCTGGTCTTAAGCTTCCTTCTTTAAATTCATGAGGATCTTCATCCTGGCTTCTTGTACCTTCAGGGAAGATCGCGATAGAAAATCCATCTTTTAAAAGCTGTGTACCTTCATTCATTGTAGCAAGTCCTGCTTTGATATTCTTACGATCTAAAAACAGACAGTTGATAAAACGCATCCAGTGTGCCAGACAAGGAATCTTCTCCATCTCTTTCTTGGCAAAGAATCCCATTCCACGTCCAGTCGCAACATAGCTACATAAAATGTCATAATAACTGCTGTGATTTCCAACATATAAAACAGCAGTATCATCTGGTATATTTTCCTCACCATCAACAACCAGTTTCGTGCCAGCCATAGCAAGGCAGAGCTTAAAAGATTTTAAAATCATACGCTGTGCCATAGAGGAACGTTTGTGAGATTTTCCACTTTTGTTCCAATGCTCAAATAATGGATAAAGCGGTGCAGTCAGTGTCAAGAAAAAGAACAGATAAATAATATCCGCAAAAAAACGAATCATGATCGTTCTCCCTTCTATAAGTTATAGTTTGTGTTTGATATTTAAATTATTTTTTATGGTTTGCATCGAGCAATTCATGCTTTAACTTGTAAAGAGGCATGGAAAGATCGACGTATACTTCTTGTGGATTTACAAGACGACGGCTTTCATCCCATAATGTATTTAATTCATCCTTACAATAAGAACGGATATCCATGACAGAAGGACTCTCATAGAAACACTGTCCTTTGATAAATATAGGGACAAGCAGTTCGCGTAATGTATAAGTTCCTCCAGCAAGTGTAGATTTCTTCCATGTAGCCTGAGGATCAAAGATCGTAAGATCATCAGCTTCATTATATTCTTCCCCAACGAGACAGATCAGATCACCACGGATCTTACCGTCTTCTTTTCCGTAAATACGATAGATCATTTTGTCTCCTGGATTTGTGATCTTCGCAGGATTTTCAGAAATCTTGATCTTCGCTGTAAATTCTTCAGATCCTTTATGCTTAGAGGCAGCAAGTTTATATACACCGCCAAATGCAGGGCAGTCTTCGGAAGTGATCAATTTCGTACCAACACCCCATGAAGTGATCGGAGCCCCTTGCGCTTTTAAACTGGAGATCAGATTCTCATCAAGGTCACCAGAAGCAGCAATGACAGCATCAGGGAAACCAGCATCATTAAGCATCATACGGGCTTTCTTAGTAAGGTAAGCAAGGTCACCACTGTCTAAACGGATTCCATAATGCTTTGGCATATGTCCTTCTTCTCTTAATTCTTCAAAGACACGGATCGCATTTGGAACACCAGAACGAAGGGTATCGTAAGTATCCACAAGCAATGTACAAGAATCAGGGTAAAGATCTGCATAAGCACGAAAAGCACTATATTCATCATCAAAACTCATGATCCAGCTGTGGGCATGAGTTCCAAGGATTGGAACATCAAAACATTTACCAGCAAGAACATTAGAAGTACCATCACAGCCACCGATCACAGCGGCACGGGCACCATAGGTTCCAGCATCAGGTCCTTGTGCACGGCGAAGTCCGAATTCCATAACACCACTTCCTCCAGCAGCATAAACAACACGAGAAGCCTTCGTAGCGATCAGACTCTGATGATTGATGATATTTAAGATTGCAGTTTCTACAAGCTGGGCTTCCATGATCGGAGCTTTCACTTTAAGAAGTGGCTCTTTTGGGAAAACGACAGTTCCTTCAGGAATCGCATAGATATCTCCTGTAAAATGATATCCGGCAAGATATTCCAGAAAGTCCTCATCAAAGATTCCCTGATTACGAAGATAATCGATATCATCGTAAGAAAAAGACAAGTTCTTGATATAATCAATGACTTGATCTAAACCGCAAGTGATCGCATAACCACTTCCGGATGGATTGTCACGATAAAAAACATCAAAAACAACAGTTTCGTCGTTACCTGTTTTAAAATATCCCTGCATCATGGTTAATTCATAAAGATCAGTCAGCAAGGTAAGATGATTTATATCCATAAATACTCCTTCTCTACATACAAAAATATCAGGCCTGCATTGATCAGGCCTATACAGCACATATTATAACATAATTTGACAATAACAAACAATATTCTTCTCAAAGTTGCGAGTCAATAATTTCCTTTAGTTTTAACAAGATATCTTCTTCATCATTCCCGGAAACTTTTATGATTATGTGTTCACCGAGGCTGGCAGAAGATGTCATCATCTGGATCGGATCAGCAACATCAATGATCTGTCCATTGTGTTCCATGATAACTTTGGAAGAAGATTTACGTGCAATAGCTGCAAGAGCAGCACAAGGTTGTGCATGAAGTCCTCTTGGTGATTTGATCGTAAAATCATATATTTTCATAAAATCAATCCTCTTTCTGTTCAGATAGTTCTAAGTAACCTTATTGTAACATAAAATAGTAAGACGGACAAAAAGAGGAGGAGAAAATGAGGTATAAAATGATATATATACTTTTTTTAATATTTTTATTGATCACAATTCCATACGTGATCACAGTATTTTTAAGCCAGCAAGATAAAAATATTCAGTTTGAAAACTATGACAGCGGCTATCAGGTTATTTCAGGAAATGATAAAGATGATCTTGAAACATATCTGCTTAAGATACTGCCGGGACAGATTTCCATGGATCAGGAAAATGAAGCAGTTAAAGCACAGGCAGTAATATTACGGACGGATATCATAAGAAGAATGGAAAATAAAAAGCAGATAGCAAGACAGAAACTTCCCTATACAACTTATGAAAACAGTGAATATAGAAAAAAGCTTGGAAATCGCAGCTATCAGAGCATGGATCAGAAACGAAAAAAATCAGTCAGTGAGACACGAGGAAAGGTTATCACATACAAAAACAAACTCATAGAACCATATTTTCATGCACTAAGTGTTGGGATGACCCTTGATTCAAGGGAATGGTTTGGAAAAGATCTTCCATATATCAGGGAAAAAGAAAGCCTAAGTGATATTGAAGCAAAAGATTATATGAGCGTGAAAGTCATGAGCTATGAAAAAATCGCTGGAATGATCAAGACAAAGACAAAAAAAGATATCAAAATAAATCGCTTAGAAAAAAAT
>ERZ840057.1261-NODE-1261-length-22186-cov-59.492928_pt1 | contig 22186 bp, 19 predicted proteins | sample MGYA00519907_ERZ840057 | MGnify/ENA primary metagenome ERZ840057 (study PRJEB31850, sample SAMEA3708862) | human gut metagenome | biome: human gut; feature: human-associated habitat; material: faeces | place: China | collected 2014 ...
CAAACAGGCACATATAGCCGATGGCGATGGCAGTCCACTTGCCGTTGTTCATCTCGCGCTTGATGGCACCCATGGCAGCGAAGCAGGGAGCGCACAGCAGGTTGAAGATCATGAAGCTGTAAGCGGAGAGGGCGGTGAAGTTGGCAGCAACCTCAGGCCAGATCTCGTCGCCGTTCTCAGACAGCTCGTCGGCATAGTGATACAGAACACCGAAGGTACCGACGACGTTCTCCTTGGCAATCAGGCCGGAGATAGACGCAACGGTTGCACGCCAGTCGCCGAAGCCCTGCGGGATGAAGATCCAGGAAATTGCGCTGGCCACGATAGCCAGGATGGAGTTGTCCTGATCCTCGACCATGGTGAACGCGCCGTTCTCGAAGCCGAAGCCCTGCAGGAACCACAGGATGATGGTGGAAGCCAGAATGACGGTGCCGGCACGCTTGATGAAGGACCAGCCGCGCTCCCAGGTGGCGCGCAGGACGTTGCCCCAGGCGGGCACGTGGTAAGCGGGCAGCTCCATAACGAACGGAGCAGGGTCACCGGCGAACAGCTTCGTCTTTTTCAGGATGATGCCGGAGATGATGATGGCCGCGAAACCGATGAAGTAAGCGGAGGTAGCAACCCAGCTGCTGCCGCCGAACAGAGCACCTGCAAACAGGCCGATGATGGGCATCTTAGCGCCGCAGGGAATGAAGCAGGTGGTCATGATCGTCATACGGCGGTCACGCTCGTTCTCGATGGTACGGGAGGCCATAACGCCGGGTACGCCGCAGCCGGTGCCGACCAGCATGGGGATGAAGCTCTTGCCGGACAGGCCGAAGCGGCGGAAGATACGGTCCATGATGAAGGCGACACGGGCCATGTAGCCGACGTCCTCCAGGATGGACAGCAGGAAGAACAGAACGAGCATCTGGGGAACGAAGCCCAGAACAGCGCCGACACCGGCGACGATGCCGTCCATGATCAGGCCGTACAGCCAGCCAGCAACGCCGATGGATTCCAGCAGGCCGCCCAGGGCGTTCGGGACGATCTCACCGAACAGAACATCGTTCGTCCAGTCGGTGGCAAAGGTGCCGATGCCGATGCCGCCGTCCGCAACGGAGGTGCCCATCGCGATGGCATACATCAGCCACATGATGGCTGCGAAGATCGGCAGGGCCAGGATACGGTTCGTGACGAACTGGTCGATCTTATCGGAGGCGGTCAGGTTCTCGGTGCGGGGCTTCTTCTTGACGGCCTTGTCAACAACGCCGTTGATGTAAGCGTAGCGCTGGTTGGTGATGATGCTCTCGGCGTCATCGTCCATTTCCTTCTCGCAGTCGGTGATGTGGGCGTCGATGTGGTCTAGCAGCTCTTTGTTCAGGTTCAGCTCAGCCTGGACCTTGTCGTCGCGCTCAAACAGCTTGACAGCGTACCAGCGCAGGAAGCGGTCATCGACCTTGCCCTGAATGGACTCCTCGATGTGGGCGATGGCATGCTCAACGCTGCCGGTAAAGACGTGAGGCAGCTCGCCTGCCTTGCCCTTCTTGGCGGCGGCGACGGCCAGCTCGGCAGCCTTCTCGCTGCCCTCGTTCTTCAGGGCGGAGATCTCGACGGCCTCGCAGCCCAGCTCGTTGGACAGCTTCTTCAGGTCGATCTTGTCGCCGTTCTTGCGGACGAGGTCGATCATGTTGACAGCCATGACAACGGGGATGCCGAGCTCGATCAGCTGGGTGGTCAGGTAGAGGTTACGCTCGATGTTGGTGCCGTCGATGATGTTCAGGATGGCGTCGGGCTTCTCATTGACGAGGTAGCCGCGGGCAACGACCTCCTCCAGCGTGTAGGGAGACAGAGAGTAGATACCGGGCAGGTCCTGGATCACGACGTCGTCGTGACCCTTGAGCTTGCCTTCCTTCTTCTCGACGGTAACGCCGGGCCAGTTGCCGACATACTGGTTAGAACCGGTCAGGCTGTTGAACAGGGTGGTTTTACCGCAGTTCGGGTTGCCTGCCAGAGCAATTTTAATTGCCATTTGGTTAAACCCCTTTCTTTACTTTTTCAGAACTCACTCAACTTCGATCATTTCGGCGTCAGCCTTGCGGACGCTGAGCTCGTAGTTGCGGACGGTCAGCTCCATCGGGTCGCCCAGAGGTGCGACCTTGCGGACGTAAACCTTGGTGCCCTTGGTCAGGCCCATGTCCATGATGCGGCGCTTGACAGGGCCCTCGCCGTGCAGCTTGGCAACGGTGACGGTCTCGCCGACCTGTACATCTTTCAGAGTCTTCATACTTCGTTCCTCCTCTTGGTACAATCAATCAAACAGCCGAGGGCTGTGATTCCAAATTTTTTACGCAACGATAATGCGCATGGCTAGGGTCTTATCCAGCGCGATGCGCGCTTCCTTGACCTGAAGGATGAGGTTGCCGCTGATCTCATTGACCACGGTAACGGTCTCCCCCACGACAAAGCCAAGCTCGGCCAGATGCTGGCGGACCTCATCCTTGCCAGTGATCTTTCGGATGGTAACGGTATCGCCTGCTTTAGTCATCGTTAAAGGCATTCCACACACTCCCCTTTTGCGATTCTGCAATATATTAGCCTATGCTAACGCTTGGAGCAAAAGCATGCGGTTAGAACGCTCTAACCGCTTACGATGGTAGTTTACCACCACTAACTCCCGATGTCAATACGGAAGTTAGGCTAACCAAACAGGTTTGTGAAAAGTAGATAGTTATTGCTAACTTAAATTGTGCAGCTTTGAACAAATTGTGAAAGCATCACGGCAGAAGCCTGGCAGTGATGCGCGCTTACGGAAACCACCCGGTAGGGGCTGGGCGTGCCCGGCTTCTACAGACAGCAAAAAAGCCGGAGGGACCTCTCTCCCCTTCCGGCATATTCAATATCTTATTGCCCCTTTTTCTGCTTCCGCGTCTCTGCCAGATGCCGCACCGCCAAAACGGGATGGTGGAACAGCATCCGCGGACCGCTCCAGCGCATGACCTGGCGGATGCGCTCCCGCATCTCGGGCTTGTAGCAGTGCGTTTGGCAGACACTGCAGAACGTTTTGGTCGCTATATGCGGGCAGTGGTCCACCCGCGCGTCGGCGTAGTCCCGCAGGACCGCGCAGTCGGGGCAGAGCCGGCCATTGGGCGTACCGTGATGGCCGCGGCAGTATAGCTCAATCATCAGGCCGACAGTGGCCTTTTCCTGTTGGCGCTTCTTCTCCGGGGCGTCGGGGACGCCGCCCCCCTACAGTGTTCGTAACAGCCATCAGCTCATCCTCCCGTTTTCCACAGAGTACGTCATGTCAGCAATTCGCATCGTCGAGGCGCGGTGGGATACGAGCACCACGGTCTTGCTGGCCCGCTCCTCGGCCAAACTGCGCAAGATGACGGCCTCGTTCAGGCTGTCGAGGTTGCTCGTCGGTTCGTCCAGCAGAATGAACGGTGCATCGTGCAGAAATGCCCGCGCCACACCGAGCCGCTGCCGCTCGCCGCCCGAGAGGGTATCGCCCAGCTCCCCGACGGGCGTGTCGTAGCCCTGCGGCAACGTCATGATAAAGTCGTGGATGGACGCCTTCCTGCAGGCTGCCATGACCTGCTCATGGGTCGCGTTCCGGTTGGCAATTTTGACATTCTCTTCAATACTGTCATGGAACAGCACGGTGTCCTGCTCGACGAAGCTCTCCGCTGCGCGCAGCGACGCCGTGTTGATGCCCTTGATGTTCTCGCCGGAGATCTCGACCCGGCCTAAATCCGTGTCCCAAAACCGCATGAGCAGCTTGAGCAGCGTGGATTTGCCGCTGCCGCTGCGGCCCGTGATGCCCACGATGCCGTGCTCCGGGATGTGCAGGCTGACCTCCTTCAAAATCTCGCTGTCGCGGTAGCCGAAGGTCACGCGGCGGGCGTCGGCACCGCAGAACACAATGTCCCTGCCGTCGGTGACCTCGCGCACAGCGGGCTGCTCATCGAGAATATCCAGAACGCGGTTGCCCGCGGCGAAGGTGCTTTGCAGCCCGGTGCCGAGATTCGCCAGCGCGATGACCGGGCCGAAGCTGCTCATGAGTGCTACAACGCTGACGAGCGCACCGTCAAACCCGATGGCACCCGCCATGAACAGGCTGCCCGCCAGCGCCAGCATACCGGCGTCCAACAGCAGGATGATGGCCCCGGTCACGGCCTGTGCCGTGCCGCCGGCCTCCTTCAGGCGGCGCTCCTGCCCGGCCAGCGCGTCGGTGCGCTGGTTGATTTGCGCCAGCCGATGTGCGCCGTCGTTGTATTGCAGGCTCTCCCGCACGCCACGCAGGCTGTCCAGCACAAAGCCGTTCAGCGCGCCGAACTCCGTGCGGAAGCTCTCGCCCGATTTGCGCGCACCTCTGGCGGCTGCCACGGGTATGCCGATGCCGATGACCGCATAGGCCAGCGCCGCGTACAGCCCCAGCGCGGGTGCATAGCTGCCCATAAAGCACGCCATAACGACGCTTACGATGACGGCAATGCAGATGGGCGAGATCGTGTGCGCGTAAAAAACCTCCAGCAGCTCAATGTCAGCGGTCAGCACGGCGATCAGATCGCCCTTGTCGCGGCCCTCCAGCTTGGCGGGGGCCAGCTGGCGCAACACGCCAAAGACCTTGTCCCGGATGAGCGCCAGCAGCTTGAACGCAATAAAATGGTTGCAGCCCTGCTCCGCGTAGTGGAGCACGCCGCGGGCCACGGCCAGAATCGGCAGCAAAATACAGGCGGTTTTGAGCACAACAGGCACAGAAAAATGCAGGCTGTCCAGCAGCGCATACACACCCAGAACCGGGATGAAGATGGCGCAGAGAAAGCCCGCTACGCCCAGCAGAACGGCGCAGACCATGACCGGGGTGAGAGGGCGTATCAGCCCAACAAGGCGGTACATGACGTTGAAATTGCCGCGAGTACGTTTGTTTTCCATCACTGTGCCTCCTTCCCGTAGTTTTCCAGTGCCTGCTGGCGGTTCCACAGGTCGGCGTACAGCCCGCCCTGCGCCAGCAGTGCCTCGTGCGTGCCCTGCCCCGCCGGATGGCCGTGATCCAACACGTAAATATTGTCCGCCTTTGTCACGTTGGCAAGGCGGTGGGAAATCAGGATGACCGTCTTGCGCCCGGCCAGCCGGTGGATGCCCGCCATGATGTCAATCTCGCTCTCCACGTCGATGTTGGACGTTGCCTCGTCAAAAATGTAGACGGGACTGTCATGCAGCAGTGCGCGGGCCAGTGCCAGCCGCTGCCGCTGGCCGCCGGACAGGTTGCCGCCGCCCTCGGTCAGCGGGGTGTCCAGTCCGTCCATCGAACGCAGGAAGTCCGCCAGATTCACCTGCTCCAGCGCGCCCCACAGCGCACCGTCGTCTGCGCCGGGCGCGGCCATCCGCAAGTTGTCGGCCACCGTACCTTTAAAGAGGTGGCTGCCCAGGCTGACGAGCGTTACATTTTTGAGCAGGCTGGCCTCGCTGACGGCGGAAAGCTCCTGCCCGCCGATGGTCACATGCCCCGTGTAGCCGGACACGCGCCCGGTCAGCACGGCGGCAATCGTGGACTTGCCGCAGCCGCTCTCGCCCACCAGCGCGGTGAAGCTGCCCTGCGGGAAGTCAAGATTTAAGCCATGCAGCGTTTCTTTCTCGGTTGTGTAGCCAAAGTGCAGGTCACGGCAGGCAATCGCGCAGTCCGCGCCGAGCTGGGCGGTCCTGGCGCTGCCCTCGGGCAGGTCCAACAGCTTGAAAATTTTGTCGCTGGCGGCCATGCCGTTCATGGCAACGTGGAAGTACGACCCCAGCGCGCGCATCGGCAGGAAGAAATCCGCCGACAGCAGAATGATGCAGAGAGCGCCCGGCAATGTTACGCGATTTGCATTGAACTCATGCGCGGCCACGATGATGCCCAGCGCCGCGCCGCCGTAGGCGATGACGTCCATGACGATGATCGAGTTGAGCTGCATCGTCAGCACCTTCATCGTCACCTTGCGGAAGTGCTCGGCCTCACGGTTCATGGCCGCGTGGCGGGCCCCGTCGGCCTGATAAATCTTGAGCGTGGTCAGCCCTTGCAGGTTCTCCAAAAAGCTGTCGCCCAGCGCAGCGTACCGGCCCCAGTACTTGCCCAGCAGTTTTTTGGCAAACTTCTGCACAGCTACGATGGAAACGGGAATCAGCGGCACGCAGATCATCAGGATGACCGCCGCGTGCAGACTGACTGGGGCCAGCGCAATAAACAGCGTGACCGGTGCGATCATGGCGTAGAAAAACTGCGGCAGATACGCGCCGAAGTAGGTCTCGAGCTGCTCGACGCCCTCGCCTGCCAGCTGCAAAACCTCCGCGGTGGGCACGGCCTGGGTGTAGCTGCCGCCCAGGCAGAGCAGCTTTTCATAAATGGCGGCACGCAGCGTTTTTTTGACGGTGCAGCTGGCGTTGTAGCTGGCCGACGCCGCGCCGCGCGTGCAGAAAAAGCGCACGATCAGCGCACCGAGAATGTACAGAAGTGCGGTGGGCAGGTCCGGCTCTCTGCGCACAAGTCCCGTTAGAAAGAGGGACACGGCGAAGATCATCACGATGTTGGCCAGCAGCGCAAGGAATTGCAGCACAACATTCCACGCAATGTACCGTTTGGAGTCGCCCATCATCGAAATCAGGCGTTTGTTGATCATCATAAGCGGTTGTTCCTTTTTTATATAGTGCGGTAGAGGCCGGACATACCCGAAAAATCACACCTTTTCCTTCGTGCGCAGCGGCAGGTAGCCTGCGTCGCGGATGGCCTTGCGGATGACCTCCTCGTCGGCGTCGGCCTTCGTCCAGACCGTCACGTTCTGGGCGCTCAGGTTCACCTCGGCCAGCGTGTCGGGCAAGGTGTTCAATGCGTTTTCCACATGGCGCTGGCAGTTCTGGCAGGTCATGCCGTCCACGCCCATGACGAGGCGGTGCGGATAGTGGCTCTTGTTGGTGTCCGCCGCCCTGACCTTTTTAGCGGGGGCGTCATGCTCACCGCAGCAGCCGCCGCCGTGGCGCAGATGGTGGATAAAGCTGTAGATGCCGTAGCCGACGGCAGCTACCAGAATCAGAACAATAATGACGTTTGCCATAAAAAACCTCCCAGTTAGCGTTTTCTAATTTGACTTAGAATATACTAACTTCTGCTTTGCTTTTTGTCAAGAGGTATCTTTTTTGATACTGCCCGGCAGGGGCCGCACATGCCCGGCTCCTGCCGCGCAAACAAAGAAGGAGGGGCATCGCTGCCCCTCCCGGTATGGATGGATATGGAGAAAATCAGGCATTGGCCAGAGCGGTGCCAAGGGCTGCACAGGCAGTCTCGGCGTCGCCGTCGGGGGAACCGTTGGCCATGACAGGCTCAACGACCAGACGGGCACCGGCGGCCTCGGCGTCCTCGGCCCAGGTGCGGATCCACTCGCCGTCACCCCAGCCGTAGGAGCCGAACAGGCCAACGGGTTTGCCGCTCAGAGAGCCGCGCAGATCCTGGTACATCGGCTCGAACTCGCTCTCCTCCAGCTGCTCGGCGCCCATGGCGGGGCAGCCCAGCGCAAAGCCGGTGTAGTCGCCGGCGGAGGAAACGTTGAACTCGGAGGCGGTGAACTTGTCAACAGAAGCGCCGGCGGCGGCAGCTGCGTTGGCGACCAAATCGGCCATGGCCTCGGTGTTGCCGGTGCCGCTCCAATAGATAACTGCGATCTTGCTCATAAATAACTACTCCTTTTATAATTTTTATGGTGCATCGTCAGGCGGCCACTGTCAGCCGCCTGATCGGGGTGCCGTTGTAATAGCAGCGGGCGTAGATGCGCTCGCACTTTTTATAGCGGTCAAACTCTGCCTGCGCAGCGGTGGGATCGGTGTAGACCTTCCAATAGCCGCACGCGGTAAAGTTTTTGCCGCGGTTTTGGATGAACCCGATGACATCCGCCAGCGGGTATCCCAGAAAAACGCCGATCTCATGCGGGAAATCTCCCTCGCAGCAGAGCCTTTCGGCCAGTTGGTCCAGCAGCTCGTCTGCGGTGCCGGGGGTGTAGCCCTCCCCCGCCAGAAAGTCCAGCATGTGCGGCGCTGCCAATAGCCTGGCCACACGGGCCGGGCGGTATACATAGACCAGTACAGCCCCGGTGCGCGGGCACTGCCTAAGCACCCGCACCGTGACCCCGCGGGGCGACAGCGCGGCGTGCCAGGCGGCGGCCATGGCGGCGGCATCCTGCCCGGGCGCGGGCTGGTAGCGGAACAGGCTGGCAGGCTTGAGCCCCGCCAGTGTGGGGGCGCATAGGGTGGCCAGGTCGCAGGCAAAGCTGCGCGGGCTGGGGATGACACGCGATTGCTGCATGAGATGACTCCTTACCTCTACAATGGTTAGTTCCTACTAACCATCAGCCCCATAAAACCGCCCGGCACGGGGAGAGAACCGCACCGGGCGGGCTATGGTTGTTCCGAAGGTCGGATACTTGCTGTGGTTAGCCTTAACTAACGCTAACAATATAGCATGATATAGAGCGGTTGTCAAGCAAAAATTTGAGAAAAAATTGCAGCTATAGGGGGCGGCGTTTCCGACGCCCCGTGAGCCAGCGCACATCTTCCATGAAAATCGTAGGGCGGCCTGCCCCCAGGCCGCCGCGGCGGGGTGAGAGAACCCCGCCCTACAGCAATAGCCAATGGGGGCAGTGTCTCCCGGGACACTGGCGGCGGCGCAAAGCCCCGCGGGAGGGTCAAGACCCTCCCCTACGAACCAGCCAGAAGCGGGCATTTGCACATAACACAGCGGCAGCCGCAAAGCTCCCGGGGTAATGCCAAGCATCGATCCCTACACGTAGGGGCGTATAGGAAATGCGCCCGGAAGCTCTGCGGCTGCCGCTTCTTTACAAATTAATAGTTGCTGCTCTTCAGCTCAAAATAGCTCTGCGGATGTGCGCACACCGGGCACTTGACCGGCGCGTGCTGACCGATATAGACGAACCCACAGTTGCGGCACTGCCAGACCTGCTCGGTCTCGCGGGCGTAGACCTTGCCCGCCTCAATGTTGGCGGCCAGCGCTTTGTAGCGCTCCTCGTGGTCCTTCTCAATCGCGGCGACCATCGTGAACAGCGCGGCGATCTGGGTAAAGCCCTCCGCCTTCGCCTCGGCGGCCATGCGCGGGTACATCGAGGTGTGCTCCTCGTTCTCGCCCGCGGCGGCCATCTTCAGGCAGGTCAGCGTGTCGGGGATCTCGCCGTTTTCCATCAACAGCTTGAACCAGATCTTGGCGTGCTCCTTCTCGTTGTTGGCGGTCTCGGTGAAGATGGCGCTGATCTGCTCATAGCCCTCCTTCTTGGCCTTGGACGCGAAATAGGTGTATTTGTTCCGGGCCTGGCTCTCACCTGCGAAAGCCTCCCACAGGTTTTTCTCGGTCTTGCTGCCTCTGAGTTCCATAATGAATACCTCCGTTTAAATAGGAATGAGTCTTAATATGACTTTATTATAGCATACAAACAGCCCCTGTCAAGTAAAATTTCGGAATGGAATCTTAGTGATCTTGCACAGACGGTTGACAAAGCATACATTTTAGTGTACTATCTGAATAAGATATATTCTTAAAACAGAAAAGGAGGTCTGCCCATGACCCGCCAACGCGCCCTGATTTTGGGTATCATGCGTGAAAAATGCCCGGAGCATCTGACCGCTGACGAAATTTTCAGCCATGCGCGGCAGGCCATGCCGCACATTGCGCGCGGCACTGTGTACCGCAACCTGAAATTGATGGAGCTGGACGGTGAGATCGGTCATCTGGAAATGCCCGACGGCCCGGACCGCTACGACGCCAACCCGACCCCCCACGGCCACCTGCTGTGTGACAGCTGCGGCGACCTGGCCGACCTGCCGGTGGTGGGGCTGATCCGCGACATTGAGTCCGCCATCGGTACCGAGGTACGCGGCTACACGCTGACGATTCGCTACATCTGCCCGAAATGCCGCGCCAAAAACGCGCAGTGAGGTTCTGATTTATGGCAAAACAGCGTGACCCTGTAATAGATAGTATGCGCGGCATCGGCATTGTGCTTATGGTGCTGGGGCATTCGGGCTTTCCCGGGACGGACTTCATCTACCTGTTCCACATGGCCCTGTTTTTTATGCTGAGCGGCTGGCTTTTCAGCCTGCGCGGCGGGCCGGTGCACTTTATCAAGCGCAAAGCCGTCACGCTCTGGCTGCCCTTTGTGCTGGCAAACACCGCCTTTACCGTGCTGAACAACCTGTTTTTAAAGCTGAATATTTTGACGAGTGATGAGCGCATTTTGCAGGTTCCCGGCAATGCCGTCACAACGCCCGTGACGGTGAAGGATGTGATTGGCCGCACCGTGCACTGGTGCGTGTTTGACGGCGGCACCCAGCTGGGCGGCGCGATGTGGTTCATCCAAGCACTGTTTCAAGTATCTATTCTGTACGCTTTGGTGGAATTTATTCTGCAAAGGCTGCTGCATGGTGCCGATACGCTGCTGCCGCAGGGACTTTTTTCCGGCGTGCTGCTGTGGGTGGGCTGGCGCTGCAGGCTGGCCGGATGGAACGTGTGGGGGCTGGGCATTGCGGCCAGCTGCTACTGCCTGTTCTACCTGGGCACGGTCCTGCGGCGCACAACGCGGGAAAGCATACCGACGTACCAGCGTGGTATTTTTGCCGCAGCGGCCTTTGCGGTGCTGCTGATTCTGGGGCAGCTCGGCTCTGTGGGTCTGGCGGGCAATGGATACAGCGGCCCGATTTTCCTGCTGCTTGCCAGCCTGGCGGGCTGGGTGCTGGTGCGGGAGGCCGCGTGCCTGACCGCTCCCCTGCCCTGTGTCCGGGCGGCGCTGGCCTATCTGGGCCGTGCGACGATGCCGATTGTGATTTTGCACTTTTTGAGCTTCAAGCTCGTGACCTGGCTTGGCCTGCTGGCCACAGGCGGAGAGCCGTATCTTCTGGCCGCATTCCCGATTTACTTTACGGGCGGTGCCTGGTGGCTTGCCTACACCGCCGCGGGCCTGGTTCTGCCGCTGGCAGCAAATGCGGTGTACAAGAAAATAAAAAATGCCGTCTTAGCGCATTGATGTAAAAAAAGAGCCCCGCGGGGCTCTTTTTTCTTGCCTCCCTCTGCGAGACAGACTCCCCCGACACGGGGGAGGTGGCGCTTGCGCCAGAGGGGGAGCGGAGCCCCCTCGCAGAGAGGCCAAGAAAATGCTTGATTTGTGACACATTCCAACTCCCGTCGGCGTTATAAGGGTGAAAGGAGGCGAGCCGATGCAAAACGAACAGGATTTAGAAAAGCTCGTACATGCCCATACCGCTGCACTGCTGCGGTACTGCACCGGCCTGCTGGGGTGCGAGGCCGACGCACAGGATGCTGTGCAGAAAACCTTCATCAAGGCGTGGCAACAGCGCCACACACTGCGCCATGACGGCACCGACAACGAGCGCGCGTGGCTTTACCGCATCGCCTACCGCACCTCGCTGGACATGCTGCGGGCAATCAAACGCGCGGCGGCCTACCCCACCCCGGAGCCGTTGGAGCAGGACCCCGGCATCAGCGAAGAGCTGCGCGCGGCGCTGAACACGCTGGCCCCGCTGGATCGGGCCCTGATCTTAGAGCGTGTGCTGGACGGGCTGGATTACGCCGCACTGGCGCGCATTCACGGACGGCCCGCCGCCTATCTGCGCACACGCTACCACCGCGCCAAAAAGCAGCTGGCGCAGCGATTGAAGGAGGGGGAGCACTATGAAGTATGACCGCGAAGAAGCGTATTTGCACGAAAAGCTGACCGGCGGCCTGCACCCGGCAGGCGTTGACCTATGGCCCGCCGTGGCTGAGCACCTGCCCGACGCGCCCCCCGCACGGCACCCGCGCTGGAAGCTGGCAATCTGCCTGGCTGCGCCGCTGCTGATTGCCGCCGGAGTGCTGGCAGGCACGGCAGAGTTCACGAACCTGCGCGAAAACCCGCGCCCGTCCTTTGCGCCGGAGGCCAACACCGGGTACGCCATCACGTATGAGCGGCAGTATTTTGCGCTGGATGAGGATTTGCTGGCGGGAATGGTGGCAAACCATAATGGGGAGATGTCAGACGATGGCTGGCTGCCGATGAACGCCAAGATAAACGGCCAGCTGCACCCCACCGACGCGGACTACGCCGTTTGGTACGCCCGGGCTGCACGCGGGTACGACAGCTGGGTGGAAATGACCGCCGCGACTGGTCTGCCGCTGGCGCAGAACACGCTGCTGGATGAGGGAGATACAAGCACTTTCCCGTCGATTGCCATGTATCCGTCCGGCATGATCGACATCCCGGATGAATATGACGATGGTATGCCCTATACGCCGAAATTTCAGGAATATCCCGCCGGATTTATCCCCATCGGGCGCGGCGATACACCGGACAAGCTCTACCTACGCACGGGTGTGCTTTTGGATGGCTACAATGTAGAAATCATGGCAGTTGCCTATCTTGGGGATGCGCCCAAGGAGATGGCAACGGATTTGTATTGGCAAAAAAGTGCCGGGTTGACGTGGCAATGTGAAAGCTACCCCATGGCCAACGGCAACACCGCGCTGATCCCCCACTGTACCAGCAACCCGAACTCGAGGCCCTACATCCAGTCCAGAGCCTACTTTGCGCAGGACGGCATTTTGTACCAAGTCTATTGCCGTCCCTATACGGATAGCCTTTATTATAATGCCTCGCAGGAGGACATCTGGGCAGAACTGAAGGTGGTTTTGGACGGATTCTCTTAAGAGGCTCCCCGGAAGGGGAGCTCCGCCCGCAGGAGGTGAGGGGTGGGCGGCAGGCTGACGATTTAGACAGTAGCTCCCACCCATCCCTCCGGCCCGCGGCCACCTCCCCTCAAGGGAGGCTTTAAAGCAGGCAATAAAAAGAGAGAAGAACCTTCGCCCTGTGCGAAAATTCTTCTCTCTTTTTTCTCTTTTATCTCTCCTCCAGCGGCACGTACTCCCTGGTTTGCATGATGCTCTGGTAGGCCGGGCGGATGATCTTATCCACGTTGACAAGCTCCTCCATGCGGTGGGCGGACCAGCCGACGATACGCGCAACCGCAAAGATCGGGGTGTACAGCTCCACCGGGATGCCCAGCATGTCATACACAAAGCCGGAGTAGAAGTCCACGTTCGTCGAGACACCCTTATAAATATGGCGCTTCTCGGCAATGACCTGCGGGGCCAGCCGCTCGATCGTGTTGTAATACTCAAAGTCGCGGCTGCGGCCCTTGGCGTCGGCCAGCTGGTGGACAAAGCTCTTGAACACCACCGCGCGCGGGTCGCTCAGCGAGTAGACCGCATGGCCCATGCCATAGATCAGGCCCTTCTGGTCGAACGCCTGGCGGTCCACAATGCGGCCCAGATAATCAGCCATGGCCTCCTCGTCCAGCGGGTCGGTGACGTGGGCGCGTATGTCGTCCATCATCTTCATGACCTTGATGTTCGCGCCGCCGTGCTTGGGGCCTTTCAGGCTGGACAGCGCCGCCGCAATGACGGAGTAGGTGTCCGACCCCGACGAGGTGACGACGCGGGTCGTGAAGGTCGAGTTGTTGCCGCCGCCGTGCTCCATGTGCAGCAGCAGGGCAATGTCCAGCACGTGGGCCTCGAGGTCGGTGTACTTCTGGTCGGGACGCAGCATCTTCAGCAGGTTTTCCGCCGTGGACAGGCTCGGGTCGGGTCGGTGGATGTACATGCTGCCGCCGCACTCATAGTAATTGTAGGCGTGGTAGCCGTAGACCGCCAGCATTGGGAAAACGCTGATGAGCTTGATGCACTGTTCCAGCTGGGTCTGCAGGTCGGTCTTGCCAATGTCGTCATCGTAGCTGGCCAGCGTCAGAACGCTGCGGGTCAGCGAGTTCATCAGGTCGTGACTGGGGGCCTTCATGATGACGTCGCGCACAAAGTTTGTCGGCAGGTCGCGGCATTTGGCAAGGCAGGCGGTGAAGCTCTCGAGCTGCTCTTTGTTCGGCAGGTCGCCGAGCAGCAGCAGATAGGCCGCGCCCTCAAACGCATAGCGCTTGCCGCGCAGACCGCGGATCAGGTCATAGACGTTGTAGCCGCGGTACCAGAGCTTGCCCTCGCAGGGAACCTTCTGGCCGTCGCGCTCCTCAAAGGCGTCGATGCGGGAAATGTTCGTGATGCCCGCCAGCACGCCCTTGCCGTTTTTGTCGCGCAGACCGCGCTTGATGTCGTATTGGGCAAACAGCGTGGGATCAATGCGGTTGTTGGTGACACATTCCTCGGTAAAAATGCGGGCTTCCTTTTCAATGGCTGCGTAGTCGCTCATGGTGACGGCCTCCCTTTCCCTTTCTTGTCCGTGTGTGGTAAACACTTTGTAGCAGCGGCGGGCTATTCTACAAATCGTATAACGTATAAATCTATTATACAGGGAAATTGGACAGTCTGTCAAACAAAGTTTTTGTGAACAAAATGACAAGACTGTAGGGGGCGGCGTCCCCGACGCCCCGCGGAGGGGTCAAGACCCCTCCCTACAAGACCACAATAAAAGGGGCGACAAACAAAAAGGGAGAGGCTCTCCCTCTCCCATGAAACGTGATTATACTTTTACTCCGCCACCAGCACCGTCACGCTCGTCGGGGCCAGCTCCAACGCATCCCGGAAGCAGGGGCCGAAGGGTGTCACACCGGCGTGGACGCCGTCGCTTACTTTGCGCCAGGTACCGGCGGGCAGGCTGGCCCACTGGCGGGTGCGCTCGGGGTTGTAGTAGACGGCCAGCTGACCCGCCGTGGCCGTGCCGTCGTTCTCCGGCACAAAGCCGATGAGCCAGCCCGGCAGCGCCAGAATAAACGGCTCCGGCTCCCCTGCCGCACCGCTCAGCCGCGGATAGGCGCGGCGGATGGCCAGCATGCCGCGGTAAAACGCCGTCAGCGCGGCAAACTCCGGGCGATGGGCGCGGGTCCAGTCCAGCCGGTTCGTGGCCAGCGGCCCCTTGTAGCTGTTGTGGTCGCCGTGCTTGGTGCGGCCCCACTCCTCGCCCGCCTGCATAAAGGGCAGACCCTGGCAGGTCAGGTAGATGCCCGCCGTCATGCGGTTCTGTGCCAGCAAATCGGCGTCGGGGCAGTCGTAATCGCCGCGGCGGCCCACGGCGGCCAGCTTGTCCCAGAGCGTGTAGTTGTCGTGGGCGGAGACGTACTGCACGACCTGCCCGGCGCACTTGGGCCGGAAGCCGTGTGCGCCGCTGCGCCACGCGCTGATCGAGTGCAGCACATCGTAGCCATGCTGCGGTGCGCCGTTGACATAGCCCGCGTTGGCCGCGTTAAAGACGTTGCCCTTGATGCAGTCCCGCGTGTCATCGCAGAAAAATCCGATGCGTTCATGCAGCGCGTCGAGGGCGCGCTTGTCGGCAGGGCGCGCACCGCCCTCCAGATTCGTACCGCCGCCCATCCAGGGCTCGCCGTACAGTAAAATGCTCTCGCCGCCGGGCAGACTGTCCAGCGCGGCGCGGATGGCGTTCATCGTGTCCACATCCTCCAGCGCCATCAGGTCAAAGCGGAAACCGTCGATGTGGTAGGCTGTGGCCCAGTACAGCACCGACTCGACCACGTATTTGCGCACCATCGGGCGCTCGCTGGCAAGGTCGCACCCGCAGCCGGAGCCGTTCGTCATCATGCCGTTGGGCCAGCGGCGGTTCCAGTAGCCGGGCACGGTGCGCTCCAGATTGCTCTCGCCGTGGTAGGTGTGGTTGTAGACGACGTCCATCACAACGCCCAGCCCCGCGCGGTGCAGCGCGGCGACCATGGCGCGGCACTCCTTGACGCGCACCTCGCCGTGGAACGGGTCGGTGGCAAAGCTGCCCTCCGGGACGTTATAGTTCTGCGGGTCGTAGCCCCAGTTGTAGCCGCCGTCGGGGCGGGACTCGTCCACCGTGGCGTAGTCGTAGATGGGCTGTAATTGCACATGGCTGATGCCCAGATTTTTCAGATAATTCAGGCAGGTCGGGTGTTCGCCGTCGCTGTCCAGCGTGGTGTCATCGGGCGTGAAGCCCATGAACTTGCCGCGCCACTCCGGTTTTACACCGCTGTGCCCGTCAGCGGAAAAGTCCGCCACATGCACCTCCCACACGCTGCGGGCGTGGGCCGGGATGTCGGGGCGCCGGTCCTGCTCCCAGCCGTCGGGGGCGGCCTGTGTCAGGTCCACCACCATGCCGCGGGTGCCGTTGGCCCCGGCACTGCGGGCGTAGGGGTCCACGACCTCATGCACGCGGCCATCCGGGAAGTAGATGCGGTAGATGTAATACGTCCCGTGCAGGTTGCCGGGCAGCACAATGGCCCAGACGCCGCCATCGCCGCGGCGCATTTCGTGTACGCCCAGCTCTTTCGCGCCCGGCTCGGCGTCGGTGCCGGTGGCATACAGGCAGACCACGACCCCGCAGGCAGTGGGAGCCCACAGCTTGAAGGTGGTTTCCTCCGCCGTTGGATTTGCGCCGAGGTCGCTGCCGTGGTAATAGGGCAGCTCACAGGCCTGATGCCAGTTCATGGGTAATCGCTCCTTACAAATAGTCTGCATTTATTGTAGCAGGTAGAGCGACAGTTTGCAAGGGAAACGTTTCAACGCCCAGCGGAAACCTTTGCATCCGGTATCCCATGTAAAGAAGCCATACACAAGCAAAAATCCCCTGCCCGTGCGGACAGGGGATGCGGTTGCTTACAGAGGTGGATTACTCGCCCAGATGCCAGATGTCCTTGTTGTACTCGGCAATCGTGCGGTCACTGCTGAACAGGCCGGCCTTGGCAATGTTGATGACGCACTTCTTGCGCCAGCCCAGCGGGTCGCAGGCGTAGTCGCTCAGGGCCTGACCCTTGCGCACCACATAGGCGTTGAAGTCGGGCAGCGTCTGGAACCAGTCCTTCCAGACCAGCTCGTCGTGCAGGCGGCGCAGGTTTTCCTCATGCCCGGCGGCCAGCATCTCCGGCCCGACGAGGAAATCGACGGCGCGGCGGATGTTGGGGTCACCCTCCACCCACTGGCTGGCCTGATAGTCGCCCATCTCATAGCGGTGGATGACCTGATCGGACGTCTGGCCGAAGATATAGATGTTCTCATCGCCGACCTGCTGACAGATCTCGACGTTCGCACCGTCCATCGTGCCCAGCGTCAGCGCACCGTTGAGCATGAACTTCATGTTGCCGGTGCCGGACGCCTCCTTGGAGGCCAGCGAGATCTGCTCCGACAGGTCGCAGGCGGGGATGAGCTTCTCAGCGGCGGTGACGTTGTAGTTTTCCACAAAGACAACCTGCAGATACTTCGACACGACCGGATCCGCCGCAATGACCTTAGACAGGGTCAGCAGAGCGTGGATGATGTCCTTGGCAATCGTGTACGCCGGGGCGGCCTTGGCGCCGAAGATGCTGACCAGCGGCGTGGCGGGCAGATGCCCGGCCTTGATCTCATGATACTGATGGATCAGGTAGAGCAGGTTCAGCTGCTGGCGCTTGTACTCATGCAGGCGCTTGGACTGGATGTCGAACATTGCATCCGGGTCAACGGTGATGTTCTGCGTGCGGTGCAGCCAGTCGGCCAGTGCGCGCTTGTTCTGCGCCTTGACGACGGAGAACTGCTGCAAAATATCGACATTTTCCGTGTAGGGCAGCAGTTTTTCAAGCTCGGCGGCGTCCTTGCGGAAGCCGGAACCGATGAGCTTTTCGATCTCGGCGGTCAGTGCCGGGTCGCACTCCAGCAGCCAGCGGCGGAAGGTGATGCCGTTGGTCTTATTGTTGAATTTTTCGGGGTAGAGCTGGTAAAAGCCGTGCAGCTCGCTGTTTTTCAGGATCTCGGTGTGCAGATAGGCAACGCCGTTCGTCGAGTGGGTGAAGTGGATGTCCATGTGGGCCATGTGAACGCGGTCGTCACCGTCGATGATGGCCAGACTCTCGTCGGTGGTGCGGGTGCGGGCCAGCGTGTCGAGCTTTTCAATGATGGGCATGAGCTGCGGCACGACGGCGTCCAGATAGGCGCGGGGCCACTTTTCGAGCGCCTCGGCCAGAATGGTGTGGTTCGTGTAGGCACAGGTCTTTGTGACGATCTCGACGGCCTCGTCAAAGTCGATGCCCTTCTCCCCCAGCAGGCGGATCAGCTCGGGGATAACCATGCTGGGGTGAGTGTCGTTGATCTGGATGGCGGCGTAGTCGGCCAGATCGTGGTAATCACAGCCGCGGGCGGCGCACTCGGCCAGAATCAGCTGGGCCCCGGCGGAAACCATCAGGTACTGCTGGTAGACGCGCAGACGGCGTCCGGCCTCGTCGGAGTCATCGGGATACAGGAAAAGCGTCAGGTTTTTGTCGATGTCGGTCTTGTCGAACGTGATGCCGTCGTGGACGATGCTCTCATCAATAGTGTCGAGATCGAACAGATTCAGCGTGTTCGTGCGGCCCTCGTAGCCCGTGACGGCCAGCTTGTACAGACGGGCGCTGTAGGTCTTGCCGGCCAGCTCGACGGGATAGACCGTATCCGTTTTTTCCGCCCAGGAGTGGGCGGTCAGCCACGGGTCGGGCAGCTCGTTCTGGACGCCGTCCTTGAAGGACTGGTGGAACAGGCCGAAGTGATACCGCAGGCCGACACCGTCGCCGGGCAGGTTCAGCGTGGCGAGGGAGTCAAGGAAACAGGCGGCCAGACGGCCCAGTCCGCCGTTGCCAAGGCTGGGCTCCGGCTCGACCTCCTCAATATCGGACAGGTTTTTCCCCGCAGCGGCCAGCGCAGCGCGGGTGTCGTCGTACAGCCCTAAATTGATAAGGTTGTTGGACAGCAGCTTGCCGATCAGAAACTCGGCGCTGATATAGTAGAGCTTGCGGCCCGTGACGGGACGGACGCGGGCGGCGCTCTGTTCGCGGACGATGTCCAGCAGAGCCAGATAGATTTCCTGGTCGGTGCAGGCGGTCAGGGGCTTGTTGGTTCTGGCTTCCATCGCAGCGGTCATATTCATAAGAGGTTGCCTCCATTCGTGTATGGGCTTCTTGGGTACAACTTGGTTATACCACACAAAACGTGCATCTGACTTGCAAAATACCCGCAACTTATGGTACAATACTATCATGTGAGGTGAAAATATGGCGAAACAAGAGCGTTTGCGCGAAGCAAAGCAACACGGGGCCGCGTGGTTCCCGTTCAATATCTACCCGTGCACGATCCCGAAGGACTTCCCGCAGGTGGCGCTGCACTGGCAGGACAGCATGGAGCTGGTCTTTGTCAAAAAAGGGCGCGGCATCGTGCAGGCCGGGCTGACGACCTACACGGCACAGGCGGGCGACATTTACGTGTTTGCCCCCGGCGTGCTGCACGCCCTGCGCCAGCTGCCCGGTGAGGCAATGGAATATGAAAACATCATCTTTGAGCTGGAGCTGCTGGGCGGCGCCGGTGACATCTGTGCCGAGAAGTACCTGCTGCCGCTGCAGAGCGGACGTCTGGCTCTGCCCATGCGCCTTGGCCCGGAAGACTGGGGCTACAACTGGGCAGTGCGGTGCCTGCACGCGGCGGAGGAATTCAACAAGATCAAAGACGTGGGATATGAACTCTGTATAAAGGGCGAGCTGCTGCTGTTTCTGGCGGCGCTGGTGGGCCGCACCGGAGACCTGCCCCCTGCCGATACCCCCGACACCCGGCGGCTGAAAACCGTGGTGCAGCTTGTGAATGAGGGCTACGCGGGGGCGCTGCATGTGACCGACGCAGCGGCGGCCTGCGGATGCAGCCCCAGCCATTTTATGCGCTGGTTCAAGAAAATGACCGGGCAGGGCTTTACCGAATACCTGAACGAGCAACGCTTGAACGCCGCCGCCGATGCCCTGCGCAGCGGCAGCGACACCGTGCTGGCGATTGCGGAGCAATGCGGGTTTGAGAATTTGTCCTACTTCAACCGTCTGTTCAAAAAGCGGTACGGGATGACGCCGCGGGAATACAGGGGGAGAAAATAAAAAAGCCTTCCCCCGCGGGGGAAGGTGGCCCGAAGGGCCGGATGAGGGGCGAGTCTGCGGCGAAATCCCGTGAACGGGTGGCTGCGGAAGCTTTGCCCTCATCAGTCCGCTTCGCGGACAGCTTCCCCCGCGGGGGAAGCCTGAAATTATGCCTTTTTGCTGTAATCCCGTGCGCCGTAAATCGCCGTGCCGACGCGGACGATGGTCGCGCCCTCGGCGATGGCGGCGGCGTAGTCGTGGCTCATGCCCATGGACAGAATGTCCATCTGTGCCCGGTCATAGTGCCGGGCGTCGGCTCTGGCCAAAAGCTCCCGCATCTGTGCAAAAAAGCGGCGGGTCTCGGTGTCGTCGGCGTCGGCGGGCGGGATCGCCATCAGGCCGCGCAGACGGATGTGCTCCCTGGCGGCGGCAGCCTCCAAAAGCGGGAACAGGCTGTCGGCGTCCACGCCGCTCTTGCTGGCCTCCTCGCCGATGTTGATCTCGACGAGAATGTCTTGCACCAGCCCCAGGCGGGCCGCGGCGGCATCGATCTTATCCAAAAGGCGCGTGCTGTCCACGCTCTGGATCAGCGCGGCGCGGCCTACGACCTTGTTGACCTTGTTTGTCTGTAAATGCCCGATGAAGTGCCCGGGCTTGCCGTTGTAGGCGTTCGCGTCGGTCTTTTCGACCAGCTCCTGCACATGGTTTTCACCGAAAAGGTCAATGGGCAGGTCGGCGCTGTAGCGCACCTCCTCCACCGTGCGGGTCTTGCAGGCGGCGCAAAGGCGCACCTCTGCCGGGTCGCGGCCTGCGGCCTTGGCGGCAGCGGCCATCGTCTCACGGATCTTCGCGACGGCCTCGGCCATCTGCTGCTTCTGGGCTTCGGAAATCATCGCACTTCCTCCTGACTGTAAACGGCGCGGGAACCGCCGATGAACGGCGGACGGGTGCGGGCGCAGAGCAGAATTGCCTGCCCGATGTGGTCCATCGACAAGCGCACCGGCACAGCCACGCGGCGCAGGTGCATACCGATCAGCGTGCCGCCGATGTCCATGCCCGCGGCGGCCCTGACCTCCTCCACAAGGACGGGGTCGTTAAAGCGCTGCCAGCAGTTCGTGGCCCAGCTGCCGCCCGCGTGGGGCTGCGGAATGGCCGAGACGATCTGATAGCCGTTGGCCTTCGCGGCCTCACGCTCAATGACGATAGAACGGTTCAGATGCTCACAGCACTGGGCGGCCAGATAGACGCCCTGCTCCTGCAATGGCGGCAGCACGCCCGCCAGCACGGCAGCGGCAGCCTCCATGCTGGAATCCTTGCCGATGCGCCCGCCCATGATCTCGCTGCTGGAGCAGCCGACCACAAAAATGTCCCCGGTCTCGAGATGCGCAGCCTGCAGCAGTTCTTCCGCAGCCTGCCGCGCCTGCGCCGTAAGTTTTGCATAATCCACAGGTAATGCCCCCTTTGGTTACTATTATAGCAGGGGTGTCAATAAAAGAAAAGCCTTCCCCCGCGGGGGAAGCCTTTAGGCATTTTTTACATTAGAACCAACCTGCGTCAATTTGTCAAGCCGTCACATCCTCAAACTGACTGTTGTACAAATCGGCATAGAACCCGCCGGCTTCGATCAGCTCGTCGTGGGTGCCCTGCTCGACAATGTCGCCCTCGCGCATGACCAGGATCAAATCGGCATCGCGGATGGTGGACAGGCGGTGCGCGATGACGAAGCTCGTGCGACCCTGCATCAGGCGGTCCATAGCCGTCTGGATGCGCTGCTCGGTGCGGGTGTCAACGCTCGATGTCGCCTCATCGAGGATCAGGATGCGGTTGTCCGCCAAAATCGTGCGGGCAATCGTCAAAAGCTGCTTCTGGCCTTGGCTGACGTTGGAGGCGTCCTCGTTCAGCTCCATCTGGTAGCCGCCGGGCAGCGTGCGGATAAAGTGGTCGGCGTTTGCAGCCTTCGCGGCGGCAATGACCTCCTCGTCCGTGGCATCCAGACGGCCATAGCGGATGTTCTCCATGATCGTGCCCTTGAACAGCCAGGTATCCTGCAGCACCATGCCGAAGCCCTCGCGCAGGTCGCTGCGGTCAAAGTCCCTGACGTTATGGCCGTTCAGCAAAATTTCGCCGGAATCCACATCGTAGAACCGCATGAGCAGCTTGACCATTGTGGTCTTGCCCGCGCCGGTGGGGCCGACGATAGCGACCTTCTGGCCCGGATGGACCTCGGCGGAGAAATCCTTGATGATGATCTTGTCGGGCGAATCGGGATAGCTGAAGCGCACGTGGTCGAACGTCACCGCGCCGCGCACGG